>ERZ1027208.290-NODE-290-length-21583-cov-22.839186_pt1 | contig 21583 bp, 17 predicted proteins | sample MGYA00520867_ERZ1027208 | MGnify/ENA primary metagenome ERZ1027208 (study PRJEB33311, sample SAMEA4378413) | marine metagenome | biome: Marine biome; feature: Fjord; material: Water | collected 2014-07-20T08:00:00Z/2014-07-... | depth 75 m ...
GCACTAATATCAGTCTCTTTTAAACTATTGAGATGAATTGCGTGCGTTATTTCATGTATCCCTAAATTTAGATTATCATTACTAATATCATAACCTTCTATAAAATGTTTCCAAGACAATACTAAGGTGTTTAATCTTGGGTTAAATTCCCCTTTATGATATTCTTCATTTATTTTAGAATAATATTCATCTGGGTATATTAAAACTTGATCTATACCATCTATCAAATACTTTCTAAACCCAAATGTTAACATCACTGCGGTTGCAGCAACAAGAACCTTCATTTGTTCTGTAATATTTAAATCTTGTCTTCCTAAAAACGATTTGCTTCTAATAAACGAAGCTACTCGATGTTCAAAATAACGTTTATGTTTTTTTGATAATTTCTTGTAAAAAAGAAATTCTGACTCTAATACTTTTAGTTGAACAGGATTTAACTTCCTTTTAAATATATGACCAAACACAAAAAAAGGTTTGTTATTTTTTAAACTATAAATTTCTTCAAAAAACTTAAAAAAATTATAAAAAACAACAGCTGCCATACCGAGAAAAAAGACAGCAAGAAGTATTTTAGTTTGTAAGGTTGTTACTTCTGTTGGAGCAATACTAAAAGCTTTAATTACCGAACGTAGAAACATATTCTAAACTTAGCGTTTTTGATTTAAGGTTACCCAATGTATTAAAAATAATAAAATTTATCCTTCGAAGCTCCGCTTTAAAAATAATTCAAACAAAAAAATGCTCAAGCAAACTTGGCATTTTTTCTTTTTGAACTATTTATTCGTGACCGCGAGAGGATTCGAACCTCCAACCCTCAGAGCCGAAATCTGATATTCTATCCAGTTGAACTACGCAGCCTTTTTGTTTTTTAAGATAATTTTTCTTTCACTATTGTTGAAATGGTTTTTCCATCTGCCTTACCTGCTAATTGCTGGCTTACCATTCCCATTACTTTACCCATATCTTTCATACCTTCTGCACCAACCTTAGCGATAGTTTCCTCTACAACTTTAGCTATAGCTTCTTCACTCATTGCTTCTGGCAAAAATTGAGAGATAACCTCTGCTTCAGCTAATTCTGGAGCCGCTAAGTCTTCTCTCGCTTGTTCTATATAAATGGCAGCACTATCTTTACGCTGTTTTACTTGTTTTTGAAGTATTTTAAGCTCTTGTTCTTCTGTTAACTCCTCTTTTGCACCAGTTTCTGTTTGCGCTAATAATATAGCTGACTTCACTGCTCTTAAAGCCGTTAAAGCCGTTTGGTCTTTAGATTTCATCGCAGCTTTTAAAGCTGTCATTAATTCGGTTTGTAAGCTCATAATACTTTATTTTAATAATGCGAAGATACTAAGAATATGCCTGTTTTACTTAAAGAATAAACACAAAACTACTTTGAATAAAAAACCCGAAAAACTTGAAGTTTTTCGGGTTGGTAGTGATAAAATTAATTTGCTATTAATCAACATTATCATGTAAAAAAGAATTGTTGCTTCTTAGTTGGATGTCATCATTATCATCTACTCCAAGCGATGTTCTTGAGATACTTGTTTCTGATGAATGTTGTGCTTCCTCTAAATTTAAGCCCTGTCTTTTATATGCTGGTATTTTCTCTATGTCATCAATTTTTGCCGAATTGAATTTATAATTAAAGGTTTTCATTTTTTCTCTTCTCTCATCTGCTCTTTCTTTAAGAATGTCTGATATAGAGCTATTCATTGGATCTAAGTCTTCATCAGCAATTTTACCTGCTTCCTCTTGCTTGATCACCTTCTTTTCAAAAACAATTTCTTTATCTACTTCTTCTTTTATTTCTGTTGCGCTTTCTTTAGATGTGTTTAAAGATGAATTAACTTCAATATAATCATCTAAGGCATAACGTATCTCACCTTTTTCTGAAGCTTCGGTAACAGGAATCAACTCTATATGGTCTTTTACTTCAAAGTCTTTAATTTCTTCTGATAAATCGTGAACTATTGGCAATTCATCTTCAACTGAAGGTTCGCTTAAAGGCATATCGAAAGTTAAAGTGATTTGTTGTTTTGTCTCTTCCTCCTCAATATTAACCGGTTCTATTTCTTCTATAGCGTTTTGAGTTGGAGTGATTACAAAATCATCTTCAGTATCAAAATTCGCTATAACTTCTTCATAAACAACATTAGCGTTCTTAATAATATCTGAAGTTGGAATTAAATCCATCTGATCATATCTAACTGCTTTTTGCTTATTGACTTGATCCATTTCAAACTTAGTAAGTTCGTCTGTATCTTCTTCTAAATCTAAAGTATGCTTAACAATTGGTGCTTCTTTTTTAACCTCAAGCTCTATATTTGGTGTTATTATAGCTGGTTCGCGTTCGGGCGAGCTTAAATCTTGCTCCAAATTTTGATCATCCTCTAAAGAATGAATCACTTTTTTTGCTTCAGTATTAGAAATTTCATCTTGTTGTTCAACATCAAAACCTGTTGCAATAATAGTTACAGCAATAGACTCCTCTAAAGATTCGTCTTCACCGACACCCATAATGATATTGGCACCGTGACCTGCTTCACTTTGAATATGATCATTAATCTCACCGATTTCATCGATAGTAATTTCTTGAGAACCAGAAACGATAAGCAACAATACGTTTTTAGCTCCAGCGATTTTATTATCGTTTAACAATGGTGAATCCAATGCTTTTGAAATAGCTTCTTGCGCTCTGTTTTGCCCAGAAGCAGTTGAAGAACCCATTATAGCTGTTCCACTATTACTTAACACCGTTTTCGCATCACGTAAATCAATGTTTTGTGTGTAATGGTGTGTTATAACTTCTGCAATACCTCTTGAGGCTGTAGATAATACTTCATCTGCTTTCGAGAAACCTGCTTTAAAGCCTAAATTTCCATAAACTTCTCGTAATTTATTATTATTGATTACAATAAGTGAATCTACTTCTGCTCTTAGGTTTTCTATTCCTTTTTGCGCTTGTTCATTACGCATTTTTCCTTCAAATTGAAATGGCATTGTTACAATCCCAACTGTTAAAATGTCTAGTTCTTTAGCCATTTTAGCAATTATTGGAGCTGCTCCTGTTCCGGTTCCGCCACCCATTCCTGCAGTGATAAATACCATTTTAGTATTGGTATCCAACATACGCTTAATGTCATCAAAACTTTCTACAGCAGATTGTTCACCAATATCTGGGTTTGCACCAGCACCTAAACCTTCGGTTAAGTTTACACCTAATTGAATTTTATTTGGGACACCACTGTTTTGAAGTGCTTGCGCATCTGTATTACAGATTACAAAATCTACTCCTTTTATACCTTGTTGGAACATATGGTTAATGGCATTGCTACCACCACCACCAACACCAATAACTTTAATGACATTTGATTGGTTCTTTGGTAAATCAAATGCTATACTTTCGAATTCTTTGTTGCTCATAAATTCTGTTTTACTGGATCAATTATTTATTATTTATTCATCGCGCAAACATACTACGCGTTTTGTTTTATTATTCTGCGTTATCTAAAAAATCTTTAACTCTTTCGGTTAAAGAATCCAAAAAAGACCTTTTTTGTTTTTTTGGCGGCTCAATTGGAGCTTGTTCTTCTTCTTCATTATTTATTTTAGCTTCTTCTTGAGCGATGATTTGCTCTTCTATAAGTTGTTCTGCCTTTCTTCTTTCTTGTCTTTTTAAACCATCCATTACCAAACCTACTGCTGTTGCAAACAAAGGGCTTGTTATAGCATCGTCACTATCGCCTGCTAAGTGTTCGTTTGGATAACCGACACGTGTATCCATTCCTGTAATGTATTCCACAAGCTGCTTTAAATGCTTTAATTGGCTTCCTCCACCAGTTAAAACAATACCTGCTATAAGTTTCTTTTTTTGCTCCTCGTGCCCGTAGTTTTTTATTTCTACATACACTTGCTCTACAATTTCTACCACGCGTGCGTGAATAATCTTAGAGAGATTTTTTAATGTTATTTCTTTAGGATCTCTTCCTCTTAAACCTGGAATTGAAACTATTTCGTTGTCTTTGTTTTCTCCTGGCCAAGCTGAACCAAATTTTATTTTTAACAGTTCGGCCTGTTTTTCTATTATTGAACAACCTTCTTTTATGTCTTCTGTTATCACATTTCCGCCAAATGGAATGACAGCTGTATGACGAATAATGCCATCTCTAAAAATGGCTAAATCTGTTGTTCCTCCACCTATATCTATTAAAGCTACACCTGCTTCTTTTTCTTCTTGACTTAATACTGCATTCGCCGATGCTAAAGGCTCTAATGTTATACCTTCAAGGTTTAAACCTGCGCTTTTTACACAACGCCCAATATTTCTTATAGATGAAACTTGGCCAACTACTACGTGAAAATTTGCTTCCAATCTTCCGCCGTACATACCAATTGGCTCTTTTATTTCTGCTTGTCCGTCAACTTTATATTCTTGTGGTAAAACGTGAATGATTTCTTCTCCAGGTAACATAACTAGTTTATGTACTTGATTTATTAATCTTTCAATATCTTCTTCATCTATAACCGTTTCAGAATTTGGTCTGGTTATATAATCGCTATGTTGTAAACTACGAATATGTTGGCCTGCAATTCCTACCGTTACCCCTTCAATTTTTGTTGCTGCTGCGGCTTCAGCTTCTTGAATGGCCAATTGAATAGACTGAATAGTTTGGGTGATATTATTTACCACACCACGATGCACACCTAAGCTTTTAGACTTACCTATGCCTAAAATCTCTACTTTGCCGTATTCATTTTTACGACCAATCATAGCCACAATTTTTGTGGTTCCTATGTCTAATCCAACTGCTATATTATGCTCCATAACTTATACTTTGGTACATACAACTTGGTTTTCAAATTGCAAATTTACTTTGCTATATGTATTAAGCGATTTATCTTTTACTGCTTTTTTATAAAACGCTTTTAAATTGTTTATTTTTTTATCTAAATATTTAAGTTTTCCCAATTGCACAGTGAAGTTACATTGTCTTAATCTTAAATCGATAGTTTTATTTTCGTTTTGATGAATCTCTATTACGTTAGTTTTTAAGAATTCATCTGTGTAAATTTTATTAGCAATTTCAAACACGTTTGCTAAGTTTTTTTTATCAATTTTACCCGTAACAATTGGCACACGCTCTGTATAATTTGTTGATAAAGGCATATACTCACCATGACTATCAACATAATAGGAGCTAGTATTACTAACTCTTGCTATAGGTTTTTTTTGCTTAATTTTTGCTGATAAATCGCCGTTTACACTTACGTAAACTTCTGCAAATTCAATCATTGGGTTAGAATTTAGGGCAGTTTCTAACGCATTCAAATCTAAAGTTTCTTTAGGCACATTCGTAACACCTTGTTGATTTTGTATTAACAATTTACTAACAGTCTCATGTGTAATGAACAGGTTTTTATCTCCTAAAAACTCAATATATGGCGCAGACACTTTTCTTACATTATTTCTTTCTGCAGAAAAGGCAAATAAAAACACCACTAATACAAGTAAGCAACTCATTTTTATGTAGTTCCAATTAATTCGCATTTACCAAAGCCTGTTTAATATGTTTAACTTGTTCACCTATATCTCCTGCACCTATTGTGAGAATTATTTTTGCATCACTTTGTTTTATTTTAGAAATAATTTCTGATTTATTTATTACTTCTTTTTTAGGATTATTAATCTGTTCTAACAACCAGCCTGAAGTTATCCCTTCAATTGGTAATTCTCTTGCTGGATATATATCCAATAATATTACCTCATCAAATTGTGATAAACTTCTAGCAAACTCACTACCAAAATCTCTTGTTCTGGTATATAGATGTGGTTGAAAAACGGCTAGAACTTTATCGTTAGGATACATTTCTCTTACTGCTTGATGCACTGCATTGATTTCTTCAGGATGATGGGCATAGTCATCTATAAAAACCAAATCTTTAGTTTTTATCTGGTATGTAAAACGGCGCTTTACTCCTTTGTATAATGCTAATGCCTTGACGAGCTTTTGGCTAGGGATGCCATATTCTAAAGCCATCGCCAAGGCTATTAATGCATTCGACAAATTATGTCTACCAGGCAGGTTAAATTGAACTTGTTTTAGCACTGTTTTTGGTGTTTTTACATCAAAAACATAAGTACCGTTTTGTATTTTAATATTTTGAACAGTATAGTCTGAATTATCTTCTATACCATATGTTATCCCTTTTAGCGGCAAACCATTTTTAACAAATAGTTTTCCTTCTGGTTTTAATCGTTTTGAAAACTCTTCAAAAGATTTTATTAATTCTGACGCATCTCCATAAATATCCAAATGATCTGCATCCATTGAAGTGATACATGCAAAATCTGGAGACAAGGTTAAAAATGAACGATCAAACTCATCAGCTTCTACTACACTTACTTTATCTCCGTTTAGAATTAAATTTGAATTGTAATTTTCACTTATTCCACCTAAAAAGGCAGTTAATTCAACTTCACATTCATATAACAAATGCCCTAAAATACTAGTGGTAGTTGTTTTTCCGTGCGTACCAGCTACTGCTAAGCAAAAGGTGTTTTTTGTTATTAAACCTAAAATTTCAGATCGTTTTAAAACATCATACCCGTTATTTTTAAAGTAAGCTAGTTGTTTATGGTCTTTTGGAATGGCTGGTGTATAAATAACCAATGTTGTGGATTGATCATAGAATTTGGTATCAACATTTGCAATAGAGTCCTCAAAGTTAACTTCAATACTTAAGTCCTCCAAAGCGTTTGTAATATCTGTTTTGGTTTTGTCATAACCGGCAACATACTTATTACCAGCTTTAAAGTATCGTGCCAACGCACTCATACCTATGCCGCCAATGCCTATAAAATAGATGTTATGTATGTTGTTTAAATTCATTTTTATTTTTTCAGAAGTTTTTCAACTTCATCTGCTATTTCTTTTGTTGCATTAACCAATGCTAATTTTCTTATATTTTCTCCTAGTTGTTTTTGCCTATCAGCAGAAGCGATTAGTTGTGAAAATTTATTTTTAAAATCAACTTTTAAATCGTCTTGTGCTATTAAAATTGCTGCATCTTCATTAACAATAGCCATGGCATTTTTTGTTTGATGATCTTCCGCTACATAAGGAGAAGGCACAAAAATTACAGGTTTGCCTACAATACACAATTCTGAAACAGAGCCTGCTCCAGCTCGTGAAATAATAAAATCGGCAGCAGCATAAGCATAATCCATTTTGTTTAAAAAGGCGTGAACTTGTACATTTTTTGTGTTACCATATAATTTATATTCATCATAATATAGCTTTCCACATTGCCAAATAATTTGAACATTCTGCATTTGCAAATAATCCAGTTCTCTCACCAAAAGCTCATTGATTGCTTTTGCCCCTAAACTTCCTCCTAAAACTAAAAGTGTTTTTTTGTCTTCAACTAAATTGAAATGCTTCTTTGCTTCTTCTTTTTTAGAATTAATATCTAATAAATCTTGCCTAACAGGGTTGCCTGTTTTTATAATTTTATCTTTTGGAAAAAAGCGTTCCAATCCATCATAGGCAACACATATTCTTTTTGCTTTCTTAGCCAATAACTTATTTGTAATTCCAGGATAAGAATTTTGTTCTTGTATTAAACTTGGAACTCCTATTGAAGCTGCTACTTGCAATAATGGTCCGCTGGCAAAACCACCAGTACCAATAACTACATCAGGTTTAAATTGATTTACTATTTTTCTTGCGTTCCATAAACTATTTATAAGTTTAAATGGAAACATCATATTTTTTAATGTTAGTTTTCGTTGGATACCTGAAATCCACAAACCTTTTATTTCATAACCAGCTTGAGGCACTTTTTCCATTTCCATTCTATCTTCAGCTCCTACAAACAAAAACTCCGCATTTGGAAAACGCGACTTTAATTCGTTTGCAATAGCAATGGCAGGATAGATATGTCCACCTGTTCCGCCTCCTGATAATATGATTTTATAATTACTCATTATATTGTTTCCGATAGAATCTCTAAAGGATTGTCTTCATTAATTTCTTGTTCTTTTATCTCTTCTCTTTTTGCGCTTACACTTAAAATAATTCCTATTGCCAAACACGTCATCCAAATAGATGTTCCTCCACTACTTATTAATGGTAATGTTTGACCCGTAACCGGGAATAATTCTACTGCAACAGCCATATTTATCATCGCTTGAAATACGATTGGCAAGCCAACACCTAATACTAATAATTTACCAAATACCGTATCCGATTTTTGTGCCACTATTACAATTCTGAATAGTAACCACATATATAAAACCATAATTAAAAACCCTCCGATTAAACCATATTCTTCAATAATGATGGCGAAAATAAAATCTGATGAAGACTGTGGCAAAAAGTTCTTTTGAATGCTTTTTCCTGGCCCAACACCTTTAATACCACCAGTAGCTATTGCTATTTTAGCTTTTTCTATTTGATAGTCTTCCTCTGTATCTTCACCGTTAGAGAAATTTTCAATACGACTTATCCATGTATCTACCCTATTTGGCATCGCTTCTGGAAAAGCTTTTGCAACCAGAATAAACATTCCCAATCCTAAAATCCCTGAGCCAATTATAACTACTAAATATCTAATAGGATAACCTCCTAAAAACACGAGTATAACTACCATTAAAAAAATAATCGCTGTTGTAGAAAAATTTGATGGTAGAATTAATGCAAGTATTAAAAAAACTGGCATCCAAAGTGGCAAAATTGACTCTTTGAACGTTATTTTTTCATCTTGAATTTTTGATATATACCTAGCAACATAGACCATTAAAACAACCGATGCCAAAGTTGATGTTTGAAAAGACATCCCAACAAAAGGAATACGAATCCATCGACTTGCATTTGCTCCAGCAATTGTAGTTCCTTGTAAAATAGTAATAACCAAAAGCACCAACACTATTGGAATCATTACCATTGAAAGCCCTCTGAAATAACGATAAGGAATTTTATGCACACCGTACATAATTGAAAAGCCTAAAAACAAATGCATAAAATGCTTTACGAAATATGAAAATGTATTAGTATTTCCACCAATATTCACCAAGTTACTTGCAGCACTATAAACAGGAAGGAATGAGAAAATCGCAAGCAATGCTGTTATTGCCCAAATTAACCTATCTCCTTTTATGTTTTTAAATAATGCTTGCATTTTACTATAAAATGGTTTTATAAATTTCTTACTGCTTCTTTAAATTGACGACCTCTGTCTTCATAGTTTTCAAACAAATCAAAACTTGCGCAAGCAGGAGACAACAACACATTATCACCAGCATTGGCTAATTTGTATGCGATTTTTACAGCTTCGCTCATAAACTGAGTTTCTACAATAACATCTACCATATTTCCAAAATTTTCCAAAAGCTTTTCATTGTCTATGCCCAAACAAATGATTGCTTTTACTTTCTCATTTACAAACTGAAACAACTCTGTGTAGTCGTTGCCTTTATCTGTTCCTCCAACAATCCACACCGTTGGTGCATCCATACTTTCTAAAGCATAATATGTTGCATTAACATTTGTTGCCTTAGAATCGTTTATATATTGTACTTTATTTATTTTAAGCACTTGCTCCAACCTATGTTCTACACCGTGAAAATTTTCTAAACTTTCTCTAATGGTTTGCTTTCTTATTTTTAATAAATGCGCTACAGTTGATGCAGCCATTGCATTTTTAATATTGTGTTTTCCTTCTAATGATAGATTCTTTGTTGGCATAATTATTTGGTTGTTATCTAATGTTATTTTTATATTATCGTTGTCTAAATACGCGCCGTTTTCAATAGTTTTTGTTAATGAAAATGGCAATAATGTGGATTGAATGTTATGATTGGCTAACCAGTTATTTATCACTTCATCATCTGCATCATAAATCAAATAATCGTCTTTGGTTTGATTTAATGCAATCCTGAATTTTGAATTGATATAATTTTCAAATTTGTAATCATATCTATCCAAATGATCTGGAGTGATATTGGTTATTACAGCAATTTTTGGTTTGAAATCTACAATTCCGTCTAACTGAAAGCTACTTATCTCCAATACGTAATTTTCAAAGCCATCTTCCAAAACTTGCTTAGCAAAACTGTCTCCTATATTCCCTGCTAAACCCACATTTAATTCTTGTTTTAAAATATGGTGTGTTAACGATGCTGTTGTTGTCTTCCCATTACTACCTGTTATACCAATTAATGTTGCATTGGTATGTGATGAAGCAAATTCAATTTCTGAAATCACAGGAATTTTCTTTTTATGAAGCTCTTGAACTAAAGCTACTTTATCTGGAATTCCTGGACTTTTCATTACAACATCTGCATTTAGAATTTTAGATTCTGTATGCTGTTGTTCTTCCCATTCAATCTCATTATGTATAAGAACTTTTTTATATTTTTCTTTTATTATTCCTTTGTCTGAAACAAATACTTGATATCCTTTTTCTTTTCCTAAAAGCGCAGTTCCTACTCCACTTTCTCCACCACCAAGAATTACTAATCGTTTCATTTTATCTTAATTTCAATGTCACGATTGACAGGATTGCCAGAAAAATACCTACAATCCAAAAACGTGTTACTATTTTACTTTCGTGATATCCTGATTTTTGATAATGATGATGCAATGGCGACATTTTGAATATGCGGCGTCCTTCACCATATTTTTTCCTTGTGTATTTAAACCAACTCACTTGCAAAATCACAGAAAGTGATTCTGCAAAAAATATTCCGCATAATAGAGGAATAAGTAACTCTTTTCTTACTGCAATAGCTATTACCGCAATCACTCCACCAATAGTTAAACTGCCAGTATCTCCCATAAATACTTGTGCTGGATAGGTATTGTACCAAAGAAACCCTATTAAAGCTCCTACAAAAGCGGCTATAAAAACCACCATTTCACCCAATCGTGGTATAAACATTACATTCAAATAATCTGAAAACACAATGTTGCCTGATATAAATGCAAATATGGCTAGTGCAAACACTATTATGGCTGAACTTCCTGCTGCAAGACCATCTATTCCATCAGTTAAATTGGCACCGTTAGAAACGGCTGTTACTATAAAAATGACTATTGGAATGAATACTAGCCATGCATATTTTTTATAATCTTCACTAATCCAAGTCACTAAACTTGAATAATCAAATTCATTATCCTTTACAAAAGGAATTGTTGTTTTGGTGGATTGGATTTCTGGGTTAAATTCTGCTTGAGAGTTTTGAGTGATCAGTTCTGTTTCGTAAACAGGATTGATTTTCTCTTGTTTTATAGTAACTCCGGGATGAAAGTACATTACAGCACCAATAAAAATCCCTAAACCTACTTGACCTAAAACTTTAAATTTTCCGCTTAAACCAGCTTTATCTTTTTTGAAAACTTTTATATAGTCATCTGTAAAGCCCACTAGTCCCATCCATATTGTAGTCACTATTAGCATTATTACATAAATGTTATCCAATTTAGCCAAAAGCAACACTGGTATTAACGTTGAAAATATAATGATTAATCCACCCATAGTTGGTGTTCCCGCCTTTTCAACTTGGCCCTCTAAACCTAAATCCCTAACAGATTCCCCTACTTGCTTCTTTTGAAGATAAAAGATGATTTTTTTACCGAATATTGTAGAAAAAAGCAATGATAATATAATAGCTAATGCAGCACGAAATGTAATAAACTGAAACACACTTGCCCCTGTTAACTGGTATTGTTTTTCTAAAAATTCGAATAAGTAGTATAACATATTATTTCTGTAATTGCTTTAAAAATTCTTCTACTATTTTATAATCATCAAAATCTGATCGTTTTCCTTTTATCTCTTGATAGGTCTCGTGTCCTTTACCCGCTATTAATATTATATCGCCTGGTTGTGCCATTTGACAAGCTGTTTTTATTGCTTGCTTTCTATCTAAAATTGAAACCACTTTTTTAAAATTTTGTGGCTCAACTCCTTTTTCTATGGCTTCAATTATTACTTGTGGTTCTTCACTTCTGGGATTATCGCTAGTAAAAATTACTTTTGTACTTAATGCAGATGCTATATGCCCCATTTTAGGACGCTTAGTAGTATCACGATCACCACCGCAGCCAACAACAGTAATCAAGTCCTCATTTTTAGTTCGGATAGCATTAATGGTTTCCAATACATTTTTTAATGCATCTGGCGTGTGTGCATAATCGACAATAGCTGTGATTTTTTCATCTGAAATTAGATATTGAAATCTTCCACTTACACTTTCTAATTCACTAATTAAACGAAGTGTTTCAACCTTTTCAAGTCCTAACAATTCTGCTGTAGCATAAATTGCCAAAACATTATATGCATTAAAATTACCAATAAGCCTTGTCCAAACTTCATTATCGTTAAGCTTTAAAAGCATTCCGTTAAATGAATTTTCCAAAATCTGTGCTCTATAGTCTGCAAAACTTTTAAGAGCGTATTTATATTTTTTAGCTTTAGTATTTTGAAGCATTACTGCTCCGTTTTTATCATCGGTATTTACCAATGCGAAAGCATTACTATTTAAGTTGTCAAAAAAATATTTTTTAACATCACGATATTCTGCAAACGTGTCATGGTAATCTAAATGATCATGTGTTAGGTTTGTAAAAATCCCTCCTTCAAATTTTAATCCTTCTGTTCTGTTTTGATGAATTCCATGTGAACTGACTTCCATAAAACAAAACTCAACGCCTTCGCGATTCATTTCTTTTAAATAACGATTTATGGTCAAAGAATCTGGAGTAGTATGTGTAGCAGCATATTCTTTATCATCCACCTTTATTACAACAGTAGATAATAATCCAACTTTAAAACCTGCTTTTTTAAATAACTGATACAAGAGTGTTGCTATTGTTGTCTTTCCGTTTGTTCCGGTAACTCCAACAAGTTTTAAATTTTGCGATGGATTTCCATAATAATTAGAGGCAATAATAGCTAATGCTTTACTTGAGTTTTCAACCACTACATAACTGATGCCTTCTTTTAGAACTTTAGGCAAAAACTCACAAACAACAACCAATGCTCCTTGTTGTACGGCATTTTCAATATAATCATGACCATCTACAGCACTGCCTTTTATAGCTACAAACATATCGTTAACACCAATACTCCTCGAATTGAAATGTATGTTGCGAACATATACATCTGTGCTTCCAACAACAGCGTTAATAGTTACTTTGTACAATATGTTAATTAATGAATACACTATACTTCTAATATTATTATTTGATTTTTCTTGACTTTAACTCCTTTTTGAATAGACTGAGATTTAACAATTCCCGCTCCTTCAATTTTTACTTTTAAACCTAAGTTTTCACATAATGCTACAGCATCCATAACAGGTAAACCAATAACATTCGGCATTATGGTTTTATAGGTATTTGCTACATCATAATAGGTTTGAAATTCTTTTTCTACAGAAGCATTTTTAACCTCTAAAGATTCAATCTCATCTATTATAGGTGTGTCTGTAAATATTTTTTGAGCTATTTTTTTAAATACTGGACCTGAAACATCAGCCCCATAGTATCCCTTTTTAACCTTTGGTTTATGAATAACAACAATACAAGAGTACTTAGGGCTTTCTACTGGAAAATATCCAGCAAAAGAAGACACATAACGAGGATTGCTCTCCCAATCATCCATCCAGTATTCTGCTTGAGCCGTTCCTGTTTTTCCTGCCATGGAAAAATATTTAGAATACAAACTTTTTCCTGTCCCTCTTTCTACTACATTTTTAAGCATTGCCTGAGCTGCTCTCAAAGTAGCATCCGAACATATTTTTTCTACTCTAATCTCTTTTTCAAAAGATTCTATTTCATTATCCAATTCTTTAACCTCTCTTATAAATCTTGGTTTAACCATTTCTCCATTGTTCGCCACAGCATTATAAAAAGTCAAAACCTGTAGCGGTGTCATTCGTAAATTATACCCATAAGACATTGATGGTAAAGCGTTTCTACTCCATTTTGAATGACCAGGTTCATAAATTTCTGGTATTCCTTCTCCATTTATAGTCACATCCAGCTTAGTATCTAATTTCCATTTTTTTAATCTACTTATAAACCTCATAGGTGTTTTGGCATAGTTATCATCTATTATAGTTGCTAAGCCAATATTTGAAGACACCTCGAAAGCTCGAGCAGCAGATATTTTTCCATAACCACCGTGGTGAGAATCTTTTATAACCTTACCATAAAATAGTTTAGCACCATTGCGCGTGTCAACTACCGTAGACGTATCGATCACTTCATCTTCTAAAGCAGCCATTAGAGCCATTAATTTAAAAGTAGACCCTGGTTCGTGAGATTCCCAAACTGCATAATTCCGTTTTTCGTAATACTTACCAGAACTACTTTTACCCAAATTAGAAATAGCCCTGATTTCACCTGTTTTAACTTCCATTACCACAACACAGCCATGCTCCGCTTCATAATACTCCAACTGCTCCAACAAAGCGTGGTGTGCGATATCTTGAATATTGACATCTATTGTTGTATAAACATCGTAGCCGTCTTTTGGTTCTATTTGATTATAATCTACAATAGGTTTCCATTGTCCTTTTCCTATTTTTTGTTTTAAACGCTGACCATCTTCTCCTCTTAAATACTTCTCTCCAAAAGCACCATCTATTCCTGCACGTGTAATATTACCATCATCATCCTTACGCTCATAACCAATGGTTCGCATTGAAATACCTCCCATTGGATGCTCGCGTTTTGTGTTTTGCTCAACAATCAATCCTCCTTTATAAGCACCTAAATTGAGCATTGGAAAATTCCTTAATCTTATATAATCTGAATACCCAATATCTCTAGCCAATAAATAATACCTATTTTTATTAGCACGTGCTTTTCTAATTTCTTTTTGATAATAACTTGAAGACTTCCCGGAATATTTAGACAATGAATCGCTTAAAGGTTTTAAGTATTTTTCAAATGTTTTAACTGAAGGCGTAATAGCATCAATTCTAATATCATATTTAGGAATTGAAGTTGCCAATAAATTTCCGTTTACCGAATATACGTTCCCTCTATTTGCTGGAATGATTACATTTTTAATTGTTCTATCATCCGCTAAACTTCTATACTTATCACCATTTATAAACTGAATGGTTAAAAGTTTGAATACCACAGCAAGACCGAAGATGAACATACATCCAGCTATAAAATACAATCGGTTTAATATGTTCGTTTCGTTTTCTGCCACGATGTGAACTTAATTTTTTTGTGGTTTAACCTTTATTTTTTGAGGCGGTACCTCTGAGATTTTCAATCCCTTTTCTTTCATTTTAATTTCGACAACAGATTCTTTTTTCAACTCCATTAGTTTTTTTCTACCATCTACAAAAGCAGACCGCAATTCTTTTGCCTCATTGCTTAGCTTAGCTATTTCATATACTTTTTTATCTGCGCTATGTGAACTCGCTATCATTACTATAGCCAAAACAGAAATGAAGAGAATCATTCTCCAATTCTTAAAAGAATCGTCACTTATTAGAAACGTTCCCCGCAATATGCTATAGATATTTTTTTTCATTATGTTTTTTCAGCAATTCGAAGTTTTGCACTTCTTGCTCTATTATTCAACTTTATTTCTTCAGCTGTTGGCACTATTAATCCACCAACTTTTTTTAATGGCACTTCAAAATTTCCGTAAACATCTCGCTCTGGCTCACCATTAAACAATCCATTTCTTACGAAACGTTTTACCAACCTATCTTCTAAAGAATGATATGATATCATACTTAAACGTCCATTTTCATTTAACAACTCTGGTGTTTGCAACAAAAACTCTTTTAAAGCTTCTATTTCCTGATTCACCTCAATTCTTATGGCTTGATAAATCTGAGCCAGAACTTTGTTTTCGTGCCTAGGCGGCAAAAACTTATTCAATACTTTTTTAAGTTGTTCACTTGTTTTTACAGGTTCATTTTCCCTAAACTCAACTATTAATCTAGCCATAGCAGGAGCGGCACGCAATTCGCCATATTGCAAAAACACTTCTTTTAATTGCTCCTCATCATAATCATTCACAACATTATAAGCCGATAATTGATTTTTTTGATTCATTCGCATATCTAAATCGGCTTCAAAACGCGTTGAAAAACCTCTTTCAGCTACATCAAATTGGTGTGACGATACGCCAAAATCTGCTAAAATTCCATCTACTTTTTTCACACCATAAAATCTCAAAAAGCGTTTTATGTATCTAAAATTTTCATGAATAAGCACAAGTCTTGAATCATCAATCTTGTTTGCAAGAGCATCTGCATCTTGATCAAAAGCATACAATTTTCCGCCTTCACCAAGACGCTTTAATATTTCCTTACTATGGCCGCCGCCGCCAAAAGTGACATCGACATAAACACCCTCTGGTTTTATATCCAAACCATCAACTGTTTCTTTCAATAAAACCGGATTATGATATTCCATCACCTTCTTCATCTTGTCCCATAACTTCTTCAGCCAAATCAGCAAAATCTAAAGCTGCATCATCTATGGCTTGTTCATATTTGTCTTTATCCCATATCTCAACAATATTTATAGCAGAAGAGACTACTATATTTTTAGAAATATCAGCAAAAACCATTAAGTCTTTTGGTATTAACAACCTACCGTTTCCATCAACCTCAACCATTTTAACACCAGCAGTAAATCGACGAATAAAATCGTTGTTCTTTTTCTTGAAACGATTTAGCTTGTTCATTTTTTGCATTAACACTTCCCATTCTGCCATTGGATACAACTCCAAACACGGCTGAAATACAGCACGTTTTAAAACAAACCCATTTTGTAACACAGGAGACAACTGCTTTTTAAGCGCAGCTGGAAGCATCAGCCTTCCTTTTGCATCTGCTTTACATTCGTATGTTCCTATTAATGAGTTCAAAACGTTTTTTTGTAGGTTCTAAGTTTAAGAATCAAATATATTGAAAAATATACCACTTTTTACCACATTTTACCACATTGTTAATAAATATTCGACAAACGACTGCTTTTTAACTCTAAAAACAAGAATGAAAAATTATGAAATACTAATTACCAAACATTTAAAACCAAAAAAATTAATAATCAACAACTGTTGATATGTAGATTCTAAAAGCTTTTTGAAGTAAATACTTTATATGTATTTATTTTGAATGAAATAACTATATTTGCTTTTAACAGAATTGACTAACTATTAATGACGCACACTTTAAAAAAAGAAGGAAAGTACAACTATATTGAAGCCGGTGAAGGCACACCAATTATAGTACTTCATGGCTTAATGGGAGGATTAAGTAACTTTGATGCGGTTATTGCATATTTTAGCCAAAATGGTTACAAAGTAATTATCCCTGAGCTTCCTGTTTATAGTATGTCTCTTTTAAAAACGAATGTAAAAGCGTTTGCAAAATACCTCTATGAATTTATTGAGTTTAAAAACCTTAATGATGTTATATTATTAGGCAACTCACTTGGTGGCCACATAGGTTTATATCACACAAAACTTCATCCAGAAAAAGTTAGAGCATTAATTATTACCGGTAGTTCTGGTTTATACGAAAGCGCTATGGGTGGCGGTTATACAAAACGTAGTGATTATGAGGTTATTAAAAAGAAAGCTCAAGAAGTTTTTTACGATCCGGAAGTAGCTACGAAAGAAATTGTAGATGAAGTTTATGAAACGGTTAATGATAGGCATAAACTTATTAAAACATTAGCAATTGCCAAAAGTGCCATAAGACATAATATGGCGGCAGATTTACCTAAAATGACTACACCAATTTGTATTATATGGGGTAAAAATGACACTGTAACACCACCTGAAGTAGCAGATGAATTTAACACATTGTTACCTGATTCTGATTTATTTTGGATTGATGAATGTGGTCACGCTGCAATGATGGAGCATCCAGATACTTTTAACCAAATTCTACACGATTGGTTAAAAAAACGTAATTTTTAAGTCAATAATTGACATTTGATTGTCTCGCCTCTTTTAGGAATAGAGATAAAAAGATTTGAAATATAATTAAGAACTATTTCTGTTCTCTCAGAAACTATAGAAATGAAAATAAAGTCAGCTGAATTTGTAGTGAGTAATTCTGATGTGGCAAAATGCCCAAAAGGAATGATTCCTGAATATGCTTTTATTGGCAGAAGTAATGTTGGAAAATCTTCACTTATAAATATGCTTACCAGTAGAAAAAGTTTGGCAAAAACTTCTGGAAGGCCAGGAAAAACACAACTTATTAATCATTTTATTATAAATGACGAATGGTATTTGGTAGATTTACCTGGTTACGGTTATGCTAAAGTTTCCAAAAGCACAAAAAAAGTATTTCAAAAATTTATAACACAATATTTTAGTGTACGCGAGCAATTAGTAACTGCTTTTGTCTTAGTGGATATACGCCACAAACCTCAACCAATAGATTTAGAATTTATGCAATGGTTAGGTGAAAACGGAATTCCTTTCTCTATCATTTTCACTAAAGCTGATAAATTAAGACCCAAAGCCATTGATAATCATATTGAGGATTATAAAGCCATTCTTTTAGAAACTTGGGAAGAAATGCCCAACTACTTTATAACTTCATCTTCAAAAGACATTGGTAAAGATGATCTTTTAGGATATATTGATGAGTTAAATGGTAATATGGAAACTCACTCTAACTCTTAACGTCCAAAGCATCTCTTAGCGCATTACCAATTAACATAAAAGCCATTACCAAAGTCATAATGCATAATCCAGGAATTATCGCCAAATAAGGCTTTCCTAGAATAATATAATTATAGTGGTCTTTTATCATAGCACCCCAACTTGCCATTGGCGGCTGCGCTCCAATACCAAGAAAACTCAACCCACTTTCTATTAAAATTGCTGCTGCAAAATTCGCAGCACAAATAACTATCACCGGAGCCATTATATTTGGCAAAATATGTTTAGTTATTATGCGGTAATTATTAAATCCTAATGCTCTTGCTGCTGTTACATATTGCATTTCTTTCGCACTAATTATTTGTCCGCGAACAACTCTAGCTACTTCCACCCACATTGTTAATCCTACTGCTATAAAAACTTGCCAGAACCCTTTACCTAAAGCTAAAGTTATTGCAATTACTAAAAGTAAAGTTGGAATAGACCACGTTACATTTATTATCCACATTATAAACGCATCTACTTTACCGCCAAAATAACCTGCAACACTTCCCATAAAAACACCTATAACCAAAGAAATGAATACCGCCACAAAACCAATAAAAAAGGAAATACGAGCACCTACCAGAACACGACTTAATAAATCGCGGCCATACTTATCCGTTCCTAAAAGGAATGTCTTTTCTTTAATATAAGTTTCAGGCAAAACGGTTTTATCTTCAATTGTAATGGTTTTTTTCAAGCCTTCTAATCCATCAGAGGTATATTCTGTGTAGTTAATTGTATTTCCGCTTATTTCATAATCTGAAATAGGGATTTCGGTTTCAGTGTTTTCCTTTCCGAAGAATATCTTATCAAAAAAGCCTTGTTTATTTTCTATGATGGATGGCACTGTTAGCATATTGACTTTAAATCCTGGTTTTTTTGAATGAATTGCCAAGTGCATTTGGTTTGCATTTTGAGAATTATCTGGTGCAAAAACATATGCAAAAACAGAAATTACACCCACAAATACGATAAACCAAAAACTAAAAACGCCCCAAAAGTTCTTTTTAAACTTTTGGAGCGCTAATTGTTGTAATGAGTTTGAGGTATTACTCATATTTATTATTAGTCTTTTACTACTGCCACTTTTTTAATTTCATAGCTCATTTTTAAGTCATCCAATACATTTAATGCCTCTTCAACATAAACATCTTGACTTAAACTTTCGTGCCAACGCACTCGTTTTTCTTTTAAAACGGTATCTTTTACAAACAGATCTCTTTCATAAGGTAAAGATGTGAATGTTAAGTTTGTTTTGTACTTAGAAATAGCATCGAATTCTTTAGCTTTTTCTTGAGCTTCATTTAATTCTGCCTTGTATGCTTCGTAATTTAATGGAAATACATTTTCATCCATTTGTGTTTTAATCCACTTTGCATTTTGCTCAATTAGCTTTAATTGATCATTATTTTGCATACGTGCTTTACTGTTGCTTATTGTAGTATCATAATCAAAATAACTATTCCAATATTCGTAATCTACGGCATCAATTTTATCCCAAGCTAGTGGATGATCTTGATCACGTTCACCTATTTCAACAAAGCTATAACGATCTGGAACAACAACATCACTCTTAACTCCTTCTAGCTGAGTTGAACCACCATTTATTCTATAAAATTTTTGTCTAGTAATTTTAATAGCTCCCAAATCGTCGTGAGAACTATTTCTCACCATTCGGTTTAAGTCTAAAATATTCTGAACAGTTCCTTTTCCGTATGTTTGCTTACTTCCTATTATAATTGCACGTTTGTAATCTTGCATTGCCGCGGCCAAAATCTCTGAAGCAGAGGCAGACAATTCGTTTACCATAATCACTAATGGACCATCCCATATAATAGATTTATCTTCATCTTCTAAAACTTCTTTTGGCTCATTTGTAGAACGAATTTGAACAACTGGTCCTTCTTTAATAAACAATCCCGCAATATCAACCACTGTTTTAAGTGATCCGCCACCATTATCTCTTAAGTCTAAAACCAAACCTTCTATGCCTTCTTCCTTTAATCTTTCGATTTCTTTTTTAACATCTGAAGCTGCATTTCTGTTATTATAATCTTCAAAATCTATATAGAATTTAGGAAGATTAATAATCCCAAATGTTTTACCGTTCTTTTCAACCGTTGATGATTTTGCATAAGTTTCTTCCAGCTCTACCAAATCTCTTGTTACAGTGATATCTTTAATTGTACCATCAACTTTTTTCATTGTCAAAATAACCTTAGTGCCTTTTGGCCCTTTTATTAATTTAATGGCATCATCTATACGCATTCCTACAATACTTATAGATTCCTTTTCGTTTTCTTGTCGTACTTTTAAAATAATATCGCCTACTTCAATTTCTTTTCCTCTCCAAGCTGGACCTCCAGAAATTAGCTCGACGATTTTAGTGTGATCCATTCTTTTTTGAAGTCTCGCACCAATACCTTCCAATTTTCCAGATATTTGCTGATCGAATCGATCTTTATCTGTTGGAGCAAAATATGATGTATGTGGATCGAATTCTTCAACTATGGCATTTATGTAAACACTAAACCAATCTTTTCGTTGCAAGTCTTCAACCACATCTGTATAGTATATATCTAAATTTTTAAGTGTTTCGTTACGTGCCTCAATTTCTATTTCTGCAAGCGATTTTTTTGTTTTAGACTCATTAGAAACTGTTTCATCTTCTTTTTCTTGAGAAGTAACCAACTCATCAAAATTAGAAATAGTGTTGAATTTTAATTGCTTTCTCCAACGCTCTTTTAATTTCTTCTTGTTCTTTACATATTCATGATTTTCATAATCTGTATCAAAAGTTTCATCTTTTGTAAAATCAAAAGGCTCTGCTAAAATTTCTTTATAAATTAATTTAGCCTCTGCCATTC
>ERZ1027208.292-NODE-292-length-21562-cov-21.724834_pt1 | contig 21562 bp, 15 predicted proteins | sample MGYA00520867_ERZ1027208 | MGnify/ENA primary metagenome ERZ1027208 (study PRJEB33311, sample SAMEA4378413) | marine metagenome | biome: Marine biome; feature: Fjord; material: Water | collected 2014-07-20T08:00:00Z/2014-07-... | depth 75 m ...
CCTACTCATTACTTACGTCGATCCTGTCCAACTGATTGAGTTTTCTATATGTCAAATCTCGGAATATTAAAAGAACAGGAAACAATGTCTCAGCAAGCACTAGAGCAAAACAAACAAACAAAAACCACTCAACCTCAAACCAAACCCAACTCTAAAGAAGGAGTTAATGTGTCACTTAAAATTATTAGTTTTCTAAACCTTATTGGTTTCACCTGGTTTATACCCTTTGTTAAATTATTATCCGGTGAAGACCCAATACAACAATTGAAAGACATCCTTAAAGTCATCGGCGTACCCGTACTTGCGATGTTACTTTTTTTAGTTTTTTGGAGTTGGGGCGCCTCAAAAGTACACACGAGCCTGGGCGCCATTCCAGGCCCCGCCGCCGTTTGGCAAGAAACTAAAAGTCTCGCAGCTGACCACTATAAAGAGAAAGAAAAAGAGATCGCTTTCTATCAGCGTCAAGATGTTCGCAACGCTAAAAAATTAGAAAAAAACCCTGATGCGGATGTAAAAATACGTGAATACACGGGTAAAGCAACCTATCCACAACAAATAATGACCAGTCTATGGACGGTATTTGCTGGTTTTATATTGGCCAGTATCATCGCTATTCCACTTGGTGTTATCTGTGGTTTAAGCCCCGCATTTAACGCTGCCATTAACCCTATTATTCAAATATTTAAACCCGTTTCACCGCTTGCCTGGCTACCCATCGTGACCCTGATCGTTAGCGCCGTATACGTCGTTGATGGAGAGCCCATGTTTAGCAAATCATTTCTCGTTTCAGCAATAACCGTTACCCTCTGTTCCTTATGGCCAACGCTCATTAATACCGCCGTTGGTGTATCAACCATTGATAATGACTTGATGAACGTATCTAAAGTATTGCAATTAGGTTGGTGGAAAACCGTCACAAAAATTGTATTACCTAGTTCACTACCGATGATTTTTACCGGTTTACGTCTGTCACTAGGCGTTGGCTGGATGGTATTGATCGCCGCAGAAATGTTGGCTCAAAACCCTGGCTTAGGTAAGTTTGTCTGGGATGAATTCCAAAATGGTAGCCAACACTCATTAGGCAAAATTATGGTGGCCGTATTCACCATCGGTATCATCGGCTTTATGCTCGATCGCATTATGTTGACGTTACAAAAGTATTTCTCTTATGGCGACGCAATGTAAGGAGTAGTCAATATGTCATTTCTAGCACTAAAAAATATCAATAAATCATACGGATCAGGGCACAATAAAACAGACGTTCTGAGTAATATTAACCTGGATATAAAAGAAGGTGAATTCGTCGCTATTGTGGGTTTCTCAGGCAGCGGAAAAACGACCCTCATATCCACCATTGCGGGCCTCATTAAAGCCGACAGTGGCGAGGTCGTTATGGAAGGTGAACGTGTAACTGGGCCCAGCTCAAAACGTGGCGTGGTATTTCAAAGCTATTCTTTGATGCCATGGCTCACCGTATACGGCAATGTTGCCCTGGCTGTTGACTCCGTTTTTGCAAATTTATCGTCCACTGAACGGCAACAGCGTATCGAAAAGTATATCGACATGGTGGGCTTATCGCACGCGACAAACCGCCACCCTTCAGAACTATCCGGCGGCATGAGGCAACGGGTGAATGTGGCAAGGGCCTTGGCCGCCAGTCCGCACGTATTATTGCTCGACGAACCACTCAGTGCCCTCGACGCCCTCACCCGCGCCAACTTACAAGATGAAATTATCCGCATCTGGGAGCAGGAAAAGAAAACCGTCGTGCTCATCACCAATGATGTGGATGAAGGCCTTATCATGGCCGATAGAATTATTCCTCTTAACCCGGGGCCTAATGCTACTTTTGGCCCCGAATTTATTGTTGATCTACCACGTCCGCGCGACAGAACAGCGATGAACCACGACGAAAAATTCAAAAAACTCCGTAGCGATATCACACAATATTTAATGAACATCGGTATTGCCGACGCGGCTGAAGCCGAGAGCAACGTCTATCAGCTGCCGAACGTTCAACCCAATACCGCCGCAAACTTTGGCTTAACCGATAACGAAAAACCTACAATCCTAAAGCCATATCAGCAAGGTATTGGCGATAAAAAATATTTAGAATATTTTAATTTAACTAAGGTTTACCCCACACCCAAAGGCCCATTAACCGTGGTCGATGGTTTTAATCTTAATATACAAAAAGGCGAGTTTATTTCCATCATCGGCCACTCTGGTTGCGGTAAATCGACCGTTTTATCCATGACCGCTGGTCTAACAGAGGTCAGCGACGGCGGCATCGTATTGGATAAAAAAGAAATAAATGCCGCTGGCCCAGACCGCGCCGTCGTTTTCCAGGCTCCCAGCCTATTCCCCTGGTTGAGTGCTAAAGAAAACGTAGCTTTAGGCGTAGAGCGTGTTTACCCGCACGCTAGCAAAGCAGAACGTAACGACATTGTGGAGTATTACCTAAGCAAAGTGGGCTTAGGCAGTGCCTTTAATAAAAAAGCCGCTGAATTATCGAATGGTATGAAGCAACGCGTTGGCATCGCCCGTGCGTTCGCCTTATCGCCCAAGCTTTTATTATTAGATGAGCCATTCGGCATGTTAGATTCCCTAACCCGGTGGGAATTACAAGAAGTGCTAATGGAAGTCTGGACGCGCACCAAAGTGACCGCGATTATGGTTACACACGACGTCGATGAAGCGATTTTATTAGCCGATAGAGTCGTGATGATGACTAATGGTCCGAATGCAAACGTCGGTAAAGTTATGCAAGTAGACCTGCCCCGACCGCGTAGCCGTAAAGCACTGGTTGCACACCCTGACTACTATAAATACCGAGAACAGCTCCTCAGTTTTTTAGCGGAGTGCGACGAACATTGATAAGGACGAAATAAGGCGTTTGATAGTTCAAACGCCTTATTTCTTGCACTTATGAAGCGTAAAATAAAGTAAAACGTTAATTAACCGGGTAATGGACAGCCAGCCATACGGTTTCAACCGTTGGGCTCGTCCATTTAACTTTATGTTTCGTGTGTGCTGGAATATTCAGGTAACTACCCGCCACAAGGTGGCAGTCCTCCTCCCCTTCAAACGCGATAATAGCCTCTCCACTTAAAACCATCACCCATTCTGCAAGAGGCTGGTCGTACCAACCAAATTCCGGTGAAGATTGGCCCGTCGATACTATCCGTTCAATTTTTACATCGCCTTGCTGAATAAGCGTTTCAACGAGTTCCGTATCGAGGTTTTTAGGGATTAAATCAAAAATATTATTGGGATTCATCATTAATGACTTCCCACTCTTCTATGCCACCATCTACTTGTGTGAATAAAGGATGTGTTTTTATTTTTTTAATTGACTGCAATTCTTCATATCGACTTGGGTCACGCACCTTTAATTTATTCAACAAATGCTTGAATTCGTAATTCAGCTGCCCTTCGGTTACTAGCATAAGTTCGCATTTGGTATTTTGGACTATTTTTGCCCTGTTGAAATTATAGGCTCTATTATCCGCCTCATCCGCAACACAAGAAAGATAGCTACAAATAGCTACTTCAGCATTGCCAGTACTTTTGAACCTTTTCAGCTGTGGATGATTCTTGTAACCCTTTGTCTTGCCGAGCAACACATTTTGCGCCAATAATCCCTCTCGCCACAAGGCTACTAAACCTTTTGAATCTAAATAACCTGGATGTATTGACCAAAGTCTCATAATTTACCTTTTGCATTACGCCGCCATCAAAGGCGACTTTGTAGTGAAGCGTAGCGCAACGGAGAAGACGCCAGTAATTGAGGTCAGAGTAAAAATTATTGAGTAAATATAGAGATCATTGAATAGTTTTTACTCTGACCCCAAATATCTTTTTCTGTTTTAATGCCTTTGGCCGCTTTGCGAGCAAACGCTTCTATTTCTTTTCTGTCCATCTTGCCTATCTCCCAGGTTGGGGGTTAATGATAGACGTTTACACAATTTAATTTACAGTCTCATCCGACCCCAAATAGCCTTTAATATTTAAGATGTTTGTTAACTATTTAGTGTGGGTAAATGCCACCAAATTAAATCCAATGCTCTTTAGTAAAGCTTTCTGACCTTCGGTTTCTACATTATCAATAGCCGGAGTAACCTTCAAATTCTTTGATAAGCTGCATATCGTTTTTAATATAACTAAGTCTACACTTGCTTCACCAACATCATTTAAAAAAGAGCTGTCTATAAATAGATGACTAAACTCAAATTTTTTCAAATATAACAAGCTACTATAACCCGTACCAAATTGTGATACGCCAACTTTAACACCAAGTTTCTTAAGAGCTTCTACGGCCTGATAATTCCCTTCAGTGTCAGATGTAATATCTGGCTCTGGAATCAAAACTACCAAATTCTCAATAGGTAATTCAGCATCTTTGGCCAACGCACAGATAAGTTCTTGTAAAAAGAATCTTCCACAATATAAAGCTGGGATTTCAATAAATAACTTTTGTTTAGAAAACGTCATAAGGTCATAACTCGACCATATTGCCTTATCCAAGTATCTAACTAACAATGTGGCACCCATCTGCACATCCAATAAGGAGTTCATTGCCGTTTCAAATGAGATCCCATTGACTGCGTCTGGCTTAATAAATATTCCCTCTAAAGCAATATCATTAAGTGACCTTACAGTCTGTGTGGTAATACTAATTATAGAATCACGAAGTATTTCATTCGTATTGATACAGTAGTCAGTATCACCATCTTTTCCAATCGTCGGTTCGAAAGGTTTTCTTTCTGGAAAAATTTTAAATAGTTCAGCAACTATTTCTGTTTGATTATTGCGCCATATTAAATACTTCTTGTCACTAACAAGCGGGTAAGTTGCTGATATTCGCCCTATTGTTTCATCATCGCCAACCAATAAAGGTAACACCTTAACAAGACCACCTGATGATTCAATATTTACAACGGAATTAAACTCTCTATTCGGCCACTTCTTATCCAAAAAGCTTTCGCTAAGTACTACAACAACATATCTTGAGTGAATAAGGCCCCAATTTACTTTTTCCGTAATACTGTCGCCCCACTTAATTTCGGCCTCGTCATACCATATATTAAAACCCTCAGATTCTAAGCATTCGTAAAGAGGCCGAACAACTTCGGCCTTATCCTCACTCGCATGGCATATAAATATGTCTTTTTGTTGGGTATACACGATATCGTTTATTTTGAAAGTTAACTTAATTACTAACCGAATTCAAAATCCCCTTTAACTCTTATTAAAATGGGCACAAGCATACCCTATAATCTGATCATCAATCGCATGCAAGCCCATTCGATGTACTAACAATAACACCCTATAGATTTCGCTTGCGAGTTTTTATTTAGCGCTTTTCCAAACAAAGATGCTTTTTGTTTGCTCGTACGCTTCTTTAAAGGTGGTGGTTTTGATCGTCTCCATCAACTCGTCGAGCTTGAATTTACGGTGATGTTCGTACTCCACACCAACCTGTTGCATATTCGCGAGGCCGGTTTCTTTTGCGTGTTCTTCAAAACCTTTGTTTTTCCAGAAGAATGCACCCGGCATGGTGGTGGGAATAACCAGGGCAAAGAATAACGAACGTCTAATGAAGGCCGTTGATAGCATGGTGATGAATAACAGTACCCAGAGGACTATTGAAGTTGGGGTGAAAATTAATACACCCGCTAACGCGATAGCGCCTGCCAATAAGATATTACTGATGATAAAAGGCCAGCCGTACTGGGTTGTTTGTAAATACCAGGACGCAGCGCCCTCACCTTCTCCGCTACTTATGTCTTTGGCGTGGGCGATATGTCCAACCGCTTCAAGTAATAGACCGGCTAGTATGCAGCCGACTAAGACGCTAAATGATAGCGTGCTGACATCACCACTGGCTAAGGCTACTAGCGCAATGGTAATCGCGCCCAGACTCATGCAAGTGCCAATAAAGGAGCTGGCCGTTTGCCAATGATTCCAAAACGGGCGCGCTTTGATGCGGTATAACTTATACATATAAAACACCCCAACAGGGCCTGAAATAAGGCCGAGCACGCCAAATGCCGTGGTGATGATGTCAATATTGAATAAGCTAAAAAAGGTATAACCCAGCAAGCTGGTATAAAACAGGCTGACCCCTGCAATTTCACGACTGACGGGGGAATGGCGCAAATTGTAAAAACCACGATAGAACCGGTGTGGTTTACCAAGGTGCATATTCAATTTATACAAGCCGATGGTCAGCAACACATTCATTACCACCAGTAAGGCAAAATAAGCACTCGATGAGGTAATACTGGTAAATGCTGGCAAACTAAGTAAATCGCCTGCTATCAGCATCACAAAGGCACCGACTATCGCTTGCGTTGCTAAGGTGAAAATCACGTGTGAGCTTTCGTGCGCTAACAGTAAGGGTTTCCAGTTCCAGTGTTTTTGTTTGCCTTTTTTAGCATCGACAACCGGTTTGTATTTTCCGCTGTCTTCATCTTTATGGTATTTAAGCGGCATTGAATCGGTTCGCGTCATTTCGGGTTTTGTTTGCCGAGACTGCTGGAACCGAATATTCGGATGCGTGATATCAGTGGTGGGGAAACCGGGTATCTCTGTTTTGCACTCTTCTCGGTTTTCTGGCACGTTTTCGATCACGCCAAAATCTAGCGCATTACCCAGGCAAGCAGACACGCAGGATGGTTTTAAGCCAACTTCTAAGCGATCCACACACATATTACATTTACTCACCTCGCCCTTTACAGGGTCTAGCTGGGGCGCGTTGTACGGGCAAACCCAGGTACAGTAACCACAACCAAAACAAATATCGGGGTCTTGTAGCACCGCGCCGTATTCTGCGTATTTGGTATAAGCACGCGTTGGGCAACCTTTTAAACAAACTGGGTCGTCACAGTGGTTACACGCCATGGAAATATTCAGGCGTTGATAATCGGGATAGGTACCGCCTTCTACGAAGCCAACTGAACGGAACGATATATGCGCCGGATTGTCATTTTTCTCACTACAGGCGGCCTCACAGGCGTGACAACCAATACAATTGTCGGCATTGAAGTAAAAGCCGTGCTGTTTGTAACGGTTTGGGTTTTCACCTAAATCATCATCACCGTTAATATTTAAACTAACACCATGCAAGCCGCCTTGATCAGAGGTTAATTCAATCGAATCACCATAGATATTTTTGGCTTTAGTTTCTTTATCCCAAAGAAACGCATATTTTGGTTCATCACTTCTTACTTCAAACATAAATGAGTTTTGTATAGGTTAAAAATTACGCCGTTGCATGCTCAGTTGAGCGGCGGCTTTTTGGTCTTCCAATTTTTCGATTTTAATCGCCGCTTGCTTATACGCAGGTTGGCGTGAATAGGGGTCGAGTAAGCCAAGCGATAAACGGTTCACACAGTCATAGTAATGAAACGGAATAAACACCATATTTGACGGCACGCGTTGTGTAAGCATTGCCATCACAACTGCATCACCACGCCTTGATACACAGCGAACGTATTCGCCTTGCTCTATGCCTAAATCCATCGCCACGTCGGGGTTAATTTCCATAAAAGGAATCGGGCTATATTTATTGGTATTACCGAGCTTGCCCGTTTTGGTGCGGGTGTGAAAATGCTCGACTAAACGACCCGAATTTAGCCAAAAAGGGTATTGCTCGTCGGGTACTTCGTTATTATCAACAAACGGCATGGCGATAAGTTTTGCCTTACCATCGGCAAAGCGAAAGGATGCTGTTTCCGTGTATAAACGCTTGCCACCAGCTGGCGGTAGCTCGCCTTTATCCGCTTGTTCTTTGGTATAGGGCCATTGAATGCCGCGTTGTTTTTCGATCAGGTCGTGATCCATACCAGAGATATCAGCCAGGCGGCCTTTCGATAGCGTTTTCATTTCCTCAAACGCACCAGCAGGCTTATCCGGAAATGTCATTTTCTCGTTATTCGGAAAGTGTTTGGCTATGAGGTTAAAGATATCGAAATCAGATTTCGAATCACCGGGTGCATCACCCGCTTTACGTACGATATTGACACGCCGTTCCGTATTGGTGAACACACCTTCTTTTTCTGCCCAGGTGGCGGCGGGTAAATACAAATGTGCGTATTGCGTGGTTTCCACGTCGGCGTAACTATCTTGTACCACAAGAAAATCTAATTTTTTCAGTATATTACGCGTACGTTCGGTATTCGCCATTGACGTCATTGGATTGGTTGCAACTAACCACATACCTTTAATTTCACCAGACTCAATCGCCGGGAATATATCGGTTTGCGCCATCCCACGTTTTTTCGGAAAGAACTCAGGGTCAACATTCCAAAATTCACCTATTTCATTTCGGTCCGCTTCGCTTTCTAAATAACGGTACCCAGGTAAGCCAGAACAAGATGACCATTCACGCGTACCCATGGCATTACATTGACCCGTAATAGATAAGCTTGTGCCGCCAGGTTTGCCGATATTACCGGTTATTAGATTAAGGTTATTAATACCTACGACACCATCTGAACCGTGTGTGCTTTGGTTGATACCCATAGTCCAAATGCTCATCGCCGTTTTAGCTTTTGCATAGATACGTGCAACGGTACGAATAGTTTCAGCATCAATACCACAGATTGGCTCTGCTAATTCAGGGGTGAAGTTGGCGACTTCTGCCTTTAGTTCATCCAGTCCGTTTGTGTTTGCTTCAATGTACGCACTGTCCTCTAAACCTTCATCAAGAATGACGAAGGCTAATGCGTTCAACAATACCAAATCTGTACCTGGAGTAATCGGTAAATGGTAGTCTGCCTTTTGCGCCAACATGGTGACACGAGGGTCGATAACTATTAAAGGAAAGTCGCGTTTTTCACGCGCTTCCTGAAAGCGCCAGTAAATGATGGGGTGTTGTTCGGGTAAGTTCGAACCCCAGGCCATTAAGCATTCTGTGTGTTCAAAATCTTCGTAACAACCCGGTGGGCCATCCGAACCGAACGAGCGCTTGTAGCCCGAAACGGCAGAAGCCATACACAAGGTGGTGTTGCCATCGTAATTATTGGTGCCGATAAGCCCACGGGTTAATTTACCCAGGGTGTAGAACTCTTCAGTCAGTAATTGACCCGTCGAAATAACCGCGAAAGAGTCGCGACCATATGTTTCTTGAATACGACGAATCTCTGTTGCCGCCTTGCTGGTGGCTTCATCCCAAGTCGTTTCTTTATAGCTGTCTTCGATAGCATCGCGCATCAGCGGTTTATCGCCTCGGCCTGAGGATTCGAACAACTCGTGTTCAAAAATGCCTTTTACGCATAGCTTGCCACGATTAACATCCGCCCCACCAACGCCTCGTGAGCCGACTATTTTACCGTCTGCATTCGAGCCAATTTCTATCGAACAGCCAACAGAACAATAACCACAGGTGGCGTAACTCCACTTGGTGATCTGTTTATCGACCATTTTGATGGGGTTCTTTTTATGTCTTCCAAATAACATGCTTGTCTCGCGCTTAGTTGACCAATAATTCGTTTTTGCTGACTAAGACCGAATCACCACCTACTCTTAGTGTTAACGGCCAACCTACGCGCTTATCCATTTCGATATGTAATAAGCTTCTTCGCGTTACGACCGTGCCACGATCGATCGCGAAACTGTAAGTGCCTTTTCTAATATGATCGTGCGAAGCCAGATAGCCACAAAAAGCGGGCATCGCTGAACCAATTGGTGGGTCTTCGTTAAAGCCAATACTCGGGCCCAGTAAACGGCCATGAAAGTTACTATCGCTCGAATTCGTTTTCGCACTGAATAGAAGAATTTCATGTGCCGCCATTTCGGGCGCACTGGACTCACTCCACGCCTTAATATCGAATTGCGCTCGTCTAACAGCGCTTTGTGACAACAATGGCACGACTAAATAAGGCAGGCCTTCAGATACTAAACGGGTATGAAAATGAGCTTGATCAATATCACTTTCATCAATCGATAGAAAACGCGCTAACTCTTCAGTAGGTGGCGTAAAACGGTCCACTTCGGGGTTACATTGAAGGGTGAACTGGACAAATTTATTTGCCGATTTATGTAAGGACATATTGGCAACAATCGTTTTTGATTTCTCATTCAAGGTGATGCTCGTATAATCGCCCTGTATTAATAACTGACCTGTTTCTGCTAATACATGCGCGGTCGCCAGGATCGGATGACCGGCAAAATCCACCTCACCTCTGGGGGAAAAAATTCTAATATTAAACGTACTACCGCCTTCTTCCGACGGATAAATAAAAACCGTTTCCGATAAATTAATTTCTTTAGCAATGAGCGGAAGCAGGTCATCAGACAAGTTTTCTGCAAATGGAAAAACGGCTATCTGCGCTCCCTGGAACGCCGTTTTAGTAAAAACATCTAAGGTGTAATACGTTGTATTCATAGGTAAACCTTTGTTTAGCTTGCTGAACCGACAAGAATTCGGCCATTTTTTATTGTTACTGGGTAAGCCGTTACGGCCACACTATCGTCCTCGATACATTGTCCCGTAGCAAGATTAAAGTGCTGCTTATAGATCGGCGAAGCGACGACCAGTTCATCACCAATGCTACCGATAATGCCACGCGAGAGTACGTTTGCTTCACTGAACGGGTCGTAGTTACTTAGGGCAAAAACTTGCTCTGTTTTTTTAACGTAAAACAAGGCGATCTGCAGCCCATCAAGCAAGGCTGCTATACCGGCATCTTCAACAAGATCCGTTAACGCACAGATATCAATTTCATTATTATTTAATTCATTAACCATTTGAGTCTTCATCCGTTTCTTATCGCTTAATTAAGTTTGGCAGCTATTTCATCTTTACGCGCGGGCCGTATTTGGTCGCGCTCCGGCACAAATACAATTTGGCTATCGCCTTTATCTGAGTTCACAAACGCGTTGAACGTTTTAGATTTCTCTTCGCTCTCAACGGTTGTTTTCCACTCACACTGATAGGTATCGATCACCGTTTTCATTTCTTCCTCAAACGTTTCTGCCAAACCGAGTGAATCTTCGATGACGACTTCGCGTAAATAATCAATGCCGCCTTCCAAATTCATCATCCAGGTCGAGGTGCGCTGTAAACGATCACCCGTTTTTACATAGAACATCAGGAAGCGATCGATGTATTTGATCACCGTTTCATAATCCAGATCGGTTGCGAATAAATCGGCGTGCCTTGGTTTCATTCCGCCGTTACCACAAAGATATAAATTCCAACCGTTTTCGGTCGCGATAAGGCCCACGTCTTTGCTCTGGGCTTCCGCACATTCACGGGTACAACCCGATACGGCAAACTTTAATTTATGTGGCGAACGTAAACCTTTATAACGATTTTCTAAATCAATCGCGGTCGTTACACTATCGGCAACGCCATAACGACACCAGGTACTGCCGACGCAAGATTTAACGGTACGTAACGATTTGCCATAGGCATGCCCAGTTTCAAAACCAGCGTCAATTAACTCTTTCCAGATAAGCGGTAGCTCTTCCTGCCGTGCACCAAATAAGTCCACGCGTTGACCACCGGTGATTTTGCAGTACAAATTATATTTTTTACCCACCTGACCCAGTACGATCAATTTATCGGGGGTGATTTCACCACCGGCAATTCGCGGAACAATCGAATATGTGCCATTTTTTTGTATATTGGCCAGGTAACGATCATTGGTGTCCTGTAGACCGGCGTGCGGCTTTTCTAGCACGTAGTCATTCCAGCAAGACGCTAGTATGGACGCGGTGGTTGGTTTACAAATATCACAACCGTATCCCTTACCGTGCTTCTCAATCATTTCGTCAAACGTTTTAATGCCACCAACGCGTACGAGGTGATACATCTCCTGACGGGTATAAGCAAAGTGCTCGCACAAGTCGGTGTTCACGTCCATGCCCAGTTTTTCTAATTCTTTATTCAGAACCTGTCCAACCAAGGCCGTACAACCACCACATCCCGTTGTTGCGCTGGTACATTCTTTAATGGCACCCAAGGTCGTTGCACCGTCTGATACCGCTTGGCAAAGCGCGCCTTTTGATACGTCAAAGCAAGAGCAGATTTGTGCATTATCAGGTAAAGCATCAACGCCCAAACCGGTAGCGGCAGAGCCATCGCGTTGCGGTAAAATCAGCGCGTCGGGGTATTCGGGTAAGGCGATATCATTCAATTTAAGTTGCAGCAGGTTACCGTAATCGACGGTATCACCAATCAGCACAGCACCCAGTAAGCGCTTGTTATCTTCGCTGACGACGATCTTCTTATAGACATCATCGGCGCCATTTACGTAGGTATAAACCTTCGCGCCCGCCGTGGCTGCGTGAGCATCACCGATGCTGGCGACGTCCACACCCATCAGTTTTAATTTGGTACTCATATCTGCGCCGGTAAAAGCATTTTGCTTGTCCGACAATTGATCGGCAACGACTTGCGCCATTTGATAACCAGGAGCGACCAGGCCAAATATTTTGCCGTCCCATAACGCACACTCACCGATGGCGTAGATATTTTCATCCGATGTCAGGCAGTTATCATCAATAACAATGCCGCCACGTGCGCCCAGGGTTAAGTCGCAATCTCGTGCTATATCATCTCTTGGGCGAATACCCGCTGAGAAAAGAATAACGTCTGTTTCAATGTGTGTGCCGTCCGCAAAGTTCATACGGTGTACGCACTCTTCGCCATCAACTATATTTTTCGTGTTCTTCTGTGTATGTACGCTTACGTCCAACTCTTCGATCTTTTTACGTAACAACGCACCCGCACCGTCGTCGATTTGCACCGCCATTAGACGTGGAGCAAATTCAACAACGTGTGTTTTTAAACCCAAATCTTTTAATGCTTTAGCGGCTTCAAGGCCTAATAAACCACCACCGATAACCACTCCAACCTTAGACGTTTGCCCAGCTGTTGCGATATCGTTTAGGTCGTCTATGGTGCGATAGACGAAACAATTTTTTCTTTCATTGCCAGGAATAGGCGGTACAAATGGAAATGATCCCGTCGCTAACACCAGCTTATCGTACGCAACGCTGATTCCGTTAGCCGAAGTAACGACCTGCTTATCACGGTCGATATGCGCTGCTCTGTCACCCATATACACGGTGATATTATTTTCTTCGTAGAAACCAGGCTCAACCATGGATAGATCGTCAGCTGTTTTACCACTAAAAAATGATGACAACTGAACTCGGTCATAAGCGAGCCTTGTTTCTTCACAAAACGTAATAATTTCATACTTCTTATTGCTCTCGTTATTGACCATGGCCTGCAAAAACTTATGCCCTACCATGCCATTACCAATGACGATTAACTTCGGTTGACTCATCCTAATTCCCAGTTACTTATTGTATTCTTGAGGTTAAAGCAAATTACATGCCATTCAATTTTTAATACTCTAAGTTATTGATATAAAGGTGAATGAAGTTTTTTTATATTTTCAATGGTACTACCTTAAGTCACAATGTTTTATTGCAGTGCAAGAAAGACAATATGCGCACCACTTTAGGGCGTAAAATAATAAAATCACTAAAAAAATAGGAATTATTATTAATTAACAATCACTTGGGTAATTGGCACAGCCATTGCTTAGGACATTGGATACGTTAATGGAGACTCAACAGCAATGTCGCAAAAAATAAATTTACTTTCATTCAGTGGGAACATCCGAATTTTGCATACCACCTGGTTCGCTTTTTTTATTAGTTTTATGGTGTGGTTTAATCACGCCCCTTTAATGTCCGTTATCCGCGAGGTATTTGATTTAAGCAATCAAGAGGTGTCGGTTCTATTAATATTAAATGTCGCCTTGACCATCCCCGCTCGAATTATTGTCGGTATGATGGTGGATAGCTATGGCCCGCGACGGATGTTTTCTGGCATCCTGATTGTCTCAGGGTTTTTATGTTTATTTTTTGCCTGGGCACAAACCTTCCAACAACTCGCCTTAGCGCGTTTTTTATTGGGTTTCGTTGGTGCGGGCTTTGTGGTTGGCATTCGAATGATTGGCGAGTGGTTTCCCGCTAGACAAACGGGGTTTGCTCAGGGTATTTATGGCGGTTGGGGGAATTTTGGTTCTGCAGCCTCAGCAATAATTTTGCCTAGCCTCGCATTATGGCTAGGTGGTGAAGATGGCTGGCGATATGCATTAACGATCACTGCCATTATCGCCACGGCGTACGGTATCTTCTATTATTTTAGTGTCACCGATACACCGAAAGGATCAACCTACTTTAAACCAAAAAAAGTCGGCGGCATGGAAGTTACCAGCAAAGGCGATTTAGTTTTATATTTATTCATGAGTATGCCTATTTATGCTGCGCTGGCCTTATTAGTCTGGAAACTATCACCCAGCGGAATGGCGTGGTTAAACCAACAAACAAGCTATATCGCGTATGCTAGTATCTTGGCCGTTTACCTGTACCAAGCCTTGCAGATTTATAAAGTTAATAAAGATATTTTCAATAAGCCAGTACCCGATTTGTTTCGTTATCAGTTTAAACAAGTGGCTATTTTAGACCTCGCCTATATGGTGACTTTTGGCTCTGAATTAGCGCTTGTTTCCATGTTACCGCTGTTTTATGTTGATCAATTTTCCTTATCCCCTGTTACCGCAGGTTTATTAGCCGCAATTTATCCGGTGATGAATTTAATAGCGCGTCCGGGCGGTGGCGTATTGAGCGATAAAATTGGCCGCAAACGTTCTTTGACCCTGTTGTTTACTGGCATAACGGTTACTTTTTTTATACTCGGTCAAGTCAATACAAATTGGGCTGTTCCTCTGGTCGTTTTATGCACTATTTTATGCGGCCTGTTTGCCAAGGGCGGTTCGGGTGCGGTGTACGCCATGGTGCCATTAATTCAACGCCGTATGACCGGCCAGGTGGCTGGGATGGTTGGTGCCTATGGTAATGTCGGCGGCTTGACCTTTTTAACTGTCCTATCGTTCGTTTCACCGCAGGTGTTCTTTATGGTGATTGGTGCTACTGCAGGTTTGGTACTCTTATTAATGTTATTATTTTTACAAGAGCCTAAAGGCCAAACTGCCGAAGTGTTGGAAGACGGTACTGTTCAATTAATTGATGTTACTTAAACTCGCTGAGAACCGTATGCAATCAGATGCCTTAATTGACCTAGGTCAATCGTCAGATCAAGGGCTTAAGGAAGAAAACCAGGATAGCTATGGCGTTTTACTGCCAGAATCGCCGACATTAGAACAAAAAGGTATCGCCATCGTTATTGCGGATGGGGTGAGTGGTTGTGATGCAGGAAAACTTGCCAGCGAGTCCTGTGTTAAAAGTTTGCTAAATGACTACTACTGTACCCCTGATTCTTGGACAGTAAAAACATCCGTGCAAAAAGTACTGATGGCGACTAATCGTTGGATGCTCGGCATGGCACAGCAAGGTGCCCATAGTAGTAGAGGCCTAGCCACCACCATGAGTGCCTTGATTGTTAAATCATCGACTGTCCACCTGTTCCATATTGGTGATACGCGCATCTATCGACTACGCCAGAACAAACTCGAGCGGTTAACTGAAGATCACCGTTTTTGGGTTTCTAAAGACAAAAATTACCTCACCCGAGCCATGGGTATCGACGCGCATTTAGACATTGATTACAGCAATTTTTTATTGGAAAAAGCCGACACATTTTTATTAACCACCGATGGCGTCCATGAGTTTATCAGCGACAACACGATGTTGCGGATTATTAATGACAACGACAGTAATTTAGAACGTGCCGCGCGTGAAATAACAGCCTTAGCCATGCAAAACGGCAGTGACGACAACGTGACTTGCCAGCTGGTACGCTTTAACCAACCGCCTCAAATCAACGATCAAGAAGTCTATCGGAAATTAACCGAGCTACCCTTTCCGCCAGACTTAAACGCCGGCATGGTCTTAGATGGTTATAGAATAGAACGTGAATTGCACGCCAGTAATCGGACCCAGTTGTATCTTGCGATTGACACCGACACCGATGCACCCGTCGTTATTAAAACACCCTCTGTTAATTACGTAGATGATCCGAGCTATTTGGATATGTTCGTCAATGAAGAATGGGTGGGTCGTCGAATTGATAACAACCACGTACTCAGCATCATCGAGCAAACCCGTCCGCGTCAATTCCTTTATTACGTCACCGAATACATAGAAGGGCAAACGTTAAGGCATTGGATGAGCGATAACCCGCAGCCCAACGTACACGAAGTCAGGGGGATTATCCGGCAGATTGCGCGTGGTTTACGCGCTTTTCATACTAAAGAAATGATCCATCAAGACCTTAAGCCCGAAAATATCATTATTGACACCCAAGGGACCGTCAAAATCATTGATTTTGGTTCAACTAAAATAGCGGGTGTTGAAGAAATAGCCACCCCAGTACATCGTTTAAGCTTACTCGGGACCCAACATTACACGGCTCCCGAATACCTTTCAGGCGAACAAGCAAGCACCCGCTCGGATGCGTTTTCCCTCGGGGTTATTTGCTATGAAATGCTCACCGGCCAACTGCCGTTTGGTAGTAAATACGGCGAAAAATCACTCAGCAAATTGCACTACATACCATCACAACAGTTTAATCCCGACATACCGTTGTGGGTAGACGGCGCAATTGCAAAAATTGTTAGCAAAAAACCGTTAAATCGCTATGGGGAAATATCCGAATTTATTCACGATCTAGCGCACCCAAACAGTCTATTTACTAAGCCATCTCATACGCCCTTAATACAACGTAACCCGATTGTTTTTTGGAAAAGTCTCGCCCTAATTAGCGTGGTCGGTAATATTGTACTCATCCTTTTAAAGTCAGCTGAATAATCAGCTGACGTCAATATAAACAATCTAGCCCTTATCAAGGTTTATTGATCATTTTTTATTCACTTCTTGATGTTGCAATACAAAGCTATAAATAACCGGTAGTACCAGCAGGTTTAATATTAATACAGTCAGCATCCCACCCAACATCGGTGCAGCGATGCGATGGGTAACATCAGAGCCTGCACCACTACTGAGCATGATAGGGATTAACCCCGCCATAGTAGAAACCGCTGTCATAACCACGGGGCGAACACGCATAGAAGTCGCTTGTTGACTGGCATCGATTATGTCCATCCGTGACAGTGCCTGTGAACTAGCTGCACGGCGTTTAACCACTTCCATATCAATAAAACTGAGCACTAATACCCCGATTTCTGCCGCCATACCGGCTAAGGCGATAAAGCCGACATACACTGCAACCGATAAATTGTAGTCATTCAAATAAAGCATCCAAATGCCGCCAATAATGCCAAAAGGAAGCGCCAACATGACAATCATCGGCTCAACTAGGTTACGAAAATTTAGGTACAACAGGATAAATATAATGAGCAAGGTAACCGGCACAACAACCTGCAATCGCTTTGCCGCGCGCTCCATATACTCAAATTGGCCCGACCAAGTCACGGTATAGCCCGCAGGTATTTCCACCTGATCAGCCAACACCTTTTTTGCCTTATTAACAAAACCGCCAATATCAGAGCTACTTATATCAACGTATATCCAAGCATTGGGTCGTGAATTCTCGCTTTTAATGACCGGCGGCCCACGTCTGTACGTTAGATCAGCAACCTGCGCCAAGGGGATTTGGCTGCCTGTCGGGGTGGCTATTAGTACCCGCTTTAAACTCTCCAAATCATCACGTAACTCACGTGGGTAACGCACATTGACCGGGTAACGTTCTAAACCTTCTACCGTTTCGGTAACATTCATCCCCCCAATAGCGCTTTGTATCACGTCTTGTACATCGCCGGTCGTTAGGCCATAGCGCGAAGCTGCTTCACGGTTAATATCAAAATCCAAATAGTAACCGCCGACCGCTCGGTCGCCGAAAGCCGAGGTCGTTTCGGGTAGCGTTTTCATCGCTCGCTCAATCTTTCCGGATAAGGATTGCAAAACATTTAAATCGGGACCAGACACTTTTATCCCAACTGGCGTTTTAATCCCCGTAGATAACATATCAATCCTAGTTTTGATCGGCATGGTCCAAGCGTTTGCCAAACCTGGGAATTTAATCGCCTTATCCATTTCGCCCATCAATTGCTGGGTTGTTTTATCTGGATTTGGCCAGTCTTCTTTAGGCTTTAAACTAACAGTTGTTTCTATCATCGATAAAGGCGCGGAATCGGTCGCCGTTTCTGCCCGTCCCACTTTGCCAAAGACATGGTGTACTTCGGGAAAGGTTTTTAGAATTTTATCGGTTTGCTGCAGTAGCTCTTTTGCTTTGGTAATAGAGATGCCTGGAAAGGTGGTTGGCATATACAAAATATCACCCTCGTCCAGCGGCGGCATAAACTCACTGCCTAGTTTTGAAAAGGGGTATAGGGTTAATACAACTAAACACAGTGCCAATAGAATCGTTACCTTACGCCACTGCATCGCTAGCTTAAGTACCGGTGTGTGCATTGCATGCATCCAGCGATTAATAGGGTTTTCGTGTTCTTTTACCACCTTGCCACGAATAAAATACCCCATCATAACGGGCACCAGAGTGACCGCGAGTATCGCCGCCGCTGCCATCGCATACGAAGCGGTAAAGGCCAACGGGCTAAACATCCGGCCTTCTTGTGCTTGCATGGTAAAAATAGGCAAAAAAGAGACGGTAATAATCAGTAAGGAGAAAAACAGCGCTGGGCCGACTTCTCGCGAGGCCGTACCAATCGTCTTCCAGCGTTCGTCGTCACTGAGTTCGGCACCTTTATCTGTCGTCGCCTGCGCTAAGTGTTTATGCGCGTTTTCTACCATCACAATAGCGCCGTCAACCATCGTACCAATGGTAATGGCAATACCGCCTAATGACATAATATTGGCGTTTAAGCCTTGCATTTTCATCACGATAAAGGCCATCAAAATACCCATGGGGAGGGTAATAATGGCAACCAAGGCAGAGCGCACGTGTAATAAAAATAAGATCACCACCAAACTAACAACCACCAGTTCCTGTAGTAAGGATTCATTCAAACTGGCGACGGCGCGCTCAATCAAATTACCCCGGTCATACACAGGGATTATTTCAACGCCTTCAGGCAGGCCTTTTTTTAATTCCTCAAGTTTTTTTCGAACACCTTCTATCGTCGATAGGGCATTTTCACCGTAGCGCATAATCACCACGCCACCCGCCACCTCTCCTTCGCCGTTTAGCTCTACTACACCACGCCTAAGTTCAGGTCCCATATGCACATTAGCGATATCTTTTAAGCGAATAGGCGTTCCATTGCTATCAACACCAACTGGGATGCTGTTTAAATCGTCTAAGGAACGAATATAGCCCAAACCACGTACCATGTACTCTGTTTCAGCCATTTCAATTAAACGCCCACCCACGTCGTTATTAGAGCGCTTTATGGCTTGTTTCACCTTACTTAAAGGTATGCCATAGGCTTGTAAGGCATTAGGGTCGACTTCAACTTGATACTGCTTGACAAAACCACCCACCGATGCGACTTCTGCAACACCGTTAACCGTTTGTAATGGATAGCGCAAATACCAATCTTGAATCGAACGCAGTTTGGCTAAATCGTGCTTCCCGGTTTTGTCTACCAAGGCATATTCATAGACCCAACCCACACCCGTGGCATCAGGGCCGAGCGTCGGCGTTACGCCATCAGGTAACTTACTGCTAACAAAGTTCAGTGATTCCAGCACCCGCGAACGCGCCCAATACATATCCGTACCGTCTTCAAAAATAATATAGACGAATGAAAAACCAAAAAACGAATAGCCACGGACAATTTTAGAGCGTGGAACTGACAACATGGCGGTCGTTAACGGGTAAGTCACTTGATCTTCTACAACCTGTGGCGCCTGCCCGGCATATTTGGTAAATACGATAACCTGTACATCTGACAAATCAGGGATCGCATCTAAATACGTGTTTTGATAGCTCCATAGTCCTGCCGCTGCAATAATTAGCGTTGCTATTAACACCATGAAACGGTCTTTTAACGAGGCATCAATGATCGAATTAATCATCTGCTGACGCCTCTACCGTATCGGTTGACTCAGTCGTAGGTTTTTTATTACTCGACATTAATTCGAGCATTTTAGCCGTCGCCTCGCGTAATTTCGATTCGGAATCGATCAAAAACTGACCCGAAGTAACGACTTCTTCACCCACATTTAAACCCTCTAAAATGGCAATTTTTCCATTAGACTCAAGACCTAGTGTCACTATCCTCGGCTCAAACTTACCTTTATCGCGAACCACAAACACCTGATTGCGGGAGCCCGAACGGACGACTGCTTCAGAGGGAATAACCACCGTTTTGGCTTGCGGGTTTGCGTGAATGGTTAAATCAGCAAACATATTGGGTTTTAATAATAACTCTGGGTTATCAAACACTACGCGCACCTTGATGGTTCGCGTTTTTGCTTCGGCATACGGATAAATATACGCCAGATGGCCTTTGAAAATACGCCCTGGGATACCCACCAACTGCATATCAACCGAGTCACCCTCCTTTACCCACGGCAGTTCATATTCGTAAATATTTGCGTACACCCAAACTTTTCTTAGATCAGCAATCATATAGATTTCTGTCTTTGGGGTGACAAACTGGCCTTCACGTGCGCCAATGTTCATCACGATACCTTCTTTGGAGCTGTGAATATGGATGCTCTTTTTTACCTTGTGCGTTTTATCCAGTTCCATCATCTGATGGACTGGGAAATCCAGTAGTTTCAAGCGTTCGCGTGAACTACTTAATAAGGCTTCGGCGCCATATCGAATGGTTTCAATTGGACTTTTTTCCAAGGCTTTGACGTTTTTAAGTGCTAAGAGGTACTCTTCTTGGCTGGCCACCAACTGTGGTGAATAAATACTCAGCAACTGCGTGTCTTGCTTAACCCATTGACCCGTTTTATCCACATACAACTCTTCAATCCAACCTTCTGTTTTTGGGTGCAGGCGAACCATTCTTTCCTCATCGTAAGCCACTCGTCCGACCGCTCTAACGGTATGTGACATGGCAAATTCAATCGCTTTAGTCGTTCTAACGCCAATGTTTTGCGTGGTGACACCATCAATTTTAACTGTACCTACGGCTAAGCTATTAGCCTGATCTGACTCTGCATAAACTGGCAGATAATCCATCCCCATATCATCTTTGGCTGGTATCGGTGACGTAATCTCAGCGTTCATTGGGTTTCGATAAAATAAAATTTTTGTTGTTTCGCTCTTATCTGGCTCAGCGTATACCGGTATGTAGTCCATCCCCATGTCGTCTTTGGCTGGTACAGGTGAGGTAATCTCTGCATTCATGGGATTCCTATAAAATAGAATATGGCTGCTGCTATCCTGCGTCACACCGAGTGCACTTGGTTGCTGTGTCGTTGCAAGCCAATACCCTGTAATTAGCCCTAAAGTCATGATCACAGGTACTACTATCAATAATGTTTTATTACTCATAAATTTCTTCCTTGCCGACCACGGCAATTAATTGCGCCAGCGTTTGATTGGCTTCTGTTAAGGCTTTCCAATATTGGGTTTCATAGGGGTTCTGGGGACATTCCGTCCTAATGTAACACTTATCGCTACATCCTATGT
>ERZ1027208.293-NODE-293-length-21543-cov-37.207651_pt1 | contig 21543 bp, 14 predicted proteins | sample MGYA00520867_ERZ1027208 | MGnify/ENA primary metagenome ERZ1027208 (study PRJEB33311, sample SAMEA4378413) | marine metagenome | biome: Marine biome; feature: Fjord; material: Water | collected 2014-07-20T08:00:00Z/2014-07-... | depth 75 m ...
AGAGCTGATAAAAATGACTTAAAGGGCCCGCCCGACATCGGCTTTCTTGCGGCCTCTTGTTCGTTAACTGTAAATGCATCCAAGCCCTGCTCTTTATAAATACGTTCAGATTCATCTGAAAAAATAACCGCATCACCATCAAATGCAATGCGTAACTGGCCATTTTCCAGCTCCGCACCCTTTCCAGATAATATCGTAGCGCCTGCATGCCCAGCATCCAATGCTTGCCTAACATCAATCGGGTCTGTCGATAAAAAAAGATCTATTTTAAATGGCGATATATAAGCGAACGGTGTTTCACCACTGGTAAATGCAGCCCGTTTAATATCCAATTGGTGCGCACGAATAGAGTTAAAAACACGTAACCCAGTGTCGGCGCTATTACGTGACAACAAAATAACTTCTACCATCGCCGATGGCAAACGGGCATTTAATGCCAATAATTTTTTAACCAAAGGGTAAGCCACGCCAGGGTCTAGCGCTTCATCTTCACGTGCAATTTGATAGGCACAATAAGCTTCTTTACCCTCTAGTTCAAAGACTTTATTAGACTCCACCAAATCAAACAACGCCATTGAAGAAATGCCCACCGTTAACTTATCCTTTTTATCTGTTTGCATAGCTATCGACCTTAATTCGAGACACACCATATTAAATCATTGCACTCTAATAAGAGCATTAATTCACTTAAATAGGGTTAATACCCATACTCATAAAAAGCAGCTTTTAACAATATTTGCAGAAACCATTTATCCCACCCTATACGTCAACCTCATACAAATAAATATCGAAAACACAGCAAAAGTCGAAATTACTGCTATCCTTTTGAGCGGGTTGTTATCTTTCGAGAAAGGGAGAAACTCAAATCTACAAGATTATAAGGATATAATATGACACATAAATACACTGTTTTAGCTGTCGATGATGAGCCCATTAACATTGAGGTTATCCTAGAATTACTGGGGGATCATTACAATGTTTTAACCGCTCAAGATGGCCTGAGCTGTATAGAGGTCGTCCATGAGTCCTCCCCAGACTTAATCCTTCTGGATGTTAATATGCCAAAGCTCGATGGCATAGAAACCTGTAAACAACTTAAAGATGACCCTACCACGTCATCTATTCCCATTATTTTTGTTTCCGCCCTCTCTGGCCATAAAGAGAAAATGGCCGGTTATAAGGTTGGTGCAGAGGACTACGTCAGCAAACCGTTCGATGGTGATGAGTTATTTGCCAAAGTAGCGCTAACCTTATCAGCAACCGCTGCTATTGCAGAGTATGAAAAAAGTTCATCCGAAACGATGAATATGGCCATGACTGCTCTTTCAACAGCTGGCAATGTTGGCACCGCCCTGCAATTTTCTAATGCCAGTTTGACCTGTATTTCACCCGACGAATTAGCTACGCTACTGCTTGAGTATTACTCTATTTACGGACTTATCGTTACCCTTCGCTATACCCAGGAAAGCAGCATTAAATTTTATTCCCACTCCCCAACAATTACTAACCTAGAAAAAGACCTTATGAATAAAGCCAATGAACAGGGTCGCTTTATTGATTTTGGCAAAAGAACCCTCATGAACTATGAACGCGTATCGGTACTGATTAAAAATATGCCAGTGGAAAATGAGCAACAATTCGGTGAAATGAAGGATAACTTAGGCTTTATTGGTGATGCCGCAGAAGCACGAGCAAAGTCTATTGATATTGAAAAGGCTTTAAATACAGTCGTCCTTTCATCTAAGAAGATTCTGCTTGAAATAGGTCAAGAGTATAAGAAAAATGCTGATAAAAATGACTCCATTTTAGCTTTATTACACAGAGAAATGGGGGAGGCTTTTCAATTTTTAGAAATGCGCGTGGAGGATGAAGACAACCTAATCAGTATCCTTATTGATGCTGAGGATAAATCAAAAACGCTGTATAAAGATGGGCTTAATATTGAAGAAAAGATTGCACGCTTAATGGCTGACATTGATAGCGTTTTATAGCTTGTCCTGTCAATACTATGAGACACTTTTTCCCAGGTAACACTTATGAAAAGATCTTACATCCTAGCCGTCGATGATGAGGCACTTAACCTTATTATTCTTGAAGAGCTATTGGGCGAAAAACACGAAGTAGCGTGCGTTGGTGACGGGCTTAGTTGCCTAGAGTCCGTCAACAAGCGCCCCCCAGACTTAATACTTATGGACATTAATATGCCAATTATGAACGGTATTGAAGCTTGCCTTAAGCTAAAACAAAGAGCCGACACCCGTAACATACCAATTATTATGTTATCCGCCTTGGCCAGCAATACAGAAATACAACAAGGCCTGGCTGCAGGTGCTGATGCTTATCTATCAAAGCCTTTTCAAGAAGCTGAATTACTCAATATCATCGAGCTTATTACTATTAAACCCTCGAGTTAAATATAAAGTAAACATATGAAACACCATATATTTAGTATTAAAAACAGCCTATTTAACAAGGTAATGCTCACTATTGGCCTATGCTTAGTATTGGCAGCTATTACCTCAAATGTATTCATGACGAGTCACGTGGACCCTTTATTAAAAGATGCCTATGATCAGTCGAGTTTACAATTCAGCCGTGAAGTCGTCGCAAGGGTACGACACGAACTGAGCAATGCTGAAACATTAGTTATATCATTAGCGACTATCACTAATACACTCCCTAAAGACAAAGCCACCTTAATCCATTTACTCCCTAAAATAATTTTACCTGCCGACTCCAAAAGCCTAGTCGTTGGTGGCGGAATATGGCCGGAACCTTATATCTTTGATGAAGAGTTGGAAAGAACTAGTCTTTTTTGGGGAAAAAACACCTTAGGGGAACTTGTTCAATTTGACAACTATAATAAACAGGACAGCCTTAGCTACCACAATGAAAGCTGGTACACATCCGCCAAACACCTACCCGTCAACCAATTCTCTTGGTCCTCATCGTATACCGACCCACACACACTCCAAAAAATGCTCACCGTTTCAGCACCAATTTGGAAAGATCATGCGTTTTTTGGGATCAGTACGATTGATTTAGACCTAAATAATCTTCTCAAAGAAATTGAAGATACAGCACGCTCATTAGGAGGCTATTCTTTCTTAGTGGATAAGAGTGGTCACTTAATCTCACCCCCTTCTAACACCGATTTCATACAAAAAACCATTGAACAAAATAAGGAGTTATCTTTCAACCTCTTAACCAAGAAATCTAAGGAAATTAAAAACTCACTTATTACCGGTAAGCCACTTAAAACATCAAACAATTTACACAAGATAGCACACGATTCGAGTTTTTTTGATATACACAATGACGCATCCGGCATAACATCACGCGTTACATTGTTTTATATGCACGATACGCATTGGACACTTGGGTTTATCACCCCTAAACAGGTGATGACTGCACCTATCGCTCTGTTTTTAAAAAAAACAGTGTTAGCCCAATCCTTAATCGTTGTATTTTTTACAATGCTCATCCTCCTGTCCCTTAATAAATTAATCCGCAAGCCCCTTCAAGCCCTCCTGAGTCAGCTCAGTAATGATGACCCTATACTTAGCTACCCTAATGAGCATGATGAACTAGGTATGTTTACCGCACGGTTCAATCAAAGGTATTCTCAATTAAAAGAGTCAAAAGAAAAGCTTCGTGAAAATTCAGTTTATTTACAACGAGCGTTAGACTCTTCCCATGCTGGAACCATTTCACTTGATATTTTATCTAACACAATGGAGTGGGATGATAAAACCAGTTTTATTTTTGGCCTTCCTAATATTCAAACACCAGATAAGTATGAAGTACTAAGAAAACTTATCCATCCAGATGACCTTGACGATGTTCACCGTTTATTTAATGAAGCTTTTGCCACCCAATCTACCACTGATTTTGAAACAGAATATCGAATTGTCTTACAAAGTGGAGGGATTCGCTGGATTAAGGCCAGTACTAAAATATCAAGGGATAGCAGTGGAGCTGCACTTAGGTATAACGGTTTAATCTTTGACTTAACCGAAAAGAAAGCATCTGAGCAGGCTGTTCTTTCTAAAGAAATGGCTGATAAAGCGAACCGCCTTAAATCTGAATTTTTAGCTCATATGTCACATGAACTTAGAACGCCCATGCATGGTATTTTAAGTTTTGCAGACTTTGGTATTAAGAAGCATAACACCGCCAGTAGAGAGAAGCTTTTACAATACTTCCAGCATATCCAAACCAGTGGTCAGCGCTTACTTAGTTTACTCAATAACCTACTCGACCTATCTAAAGTAGAGGCTGGAAGAATGGTTCTAAACAAACAAAAAACAGATTTTAACCTAATTGTTGACACCTGCTGCCTAGAACAGAAGCAACGACTGATTGATAATAATGTCGGCTTAGAAATCAATAAAGCTCAAACCACCCTCTATCCTAATATTGACGCTCTTCGCATCACTCAAGTAATTTGCAACCTTTTATCAAACTCGATTAAATTCAGCCCTAATGGCTCAACCATTTATATTTATAGTGAGCAAAATGATCAGAAACAACTTACCTTTAGTATTAATAATCAAGGCCCTCCGATTCCCGCCAAAGATTTAGAGTCGATTTTTGACCCCTTTGTTCAAAGTAATGCTCCCCCGTCCGATAATAAAGGGACTGGACTTGGCTTAGCCATTAGCAGAGAGTTTATCGAAGCGCACCATGGAAAGATATGGGCTGAGGCAAATAGAAAAGATGGCGCTACTTTTAAATTTACTATTCCCCTTGAATAGCTGGCCAATAAAGATCTTTGTTTCTAATTTCCAGCCTAGCTCTTACTGAAAGTAGGCGTTAATATAAAAGCACCTCTACTGATCATTCTCTTGGTTTTAAGGGGGGAGCTATGACACCATGAAGTGCTTTTGGCCAGCTAGCTATAAAATATTAGACAGTCATCTTGAACCCTTTAGCACCTCAAAGGTATAGAGGTAGTTTTGCTAGGAGACTAGAAATTAAAGTTTATTAACGGCCATATATTATTAGCTAGCTATACCCATTTAATGTTCATTGGCTGGATATAGCCAGCAACAATTTACCCGATGGCATTTAAGTTCTTTAAGTTGGACGTGCTCACTCTGGCTGATCCAGAATACTTTCTAAAGCGCGTTGAACTCGAACATATTCTTCTTCAATATCCACTATAGCACTTAAAAGCTCATCATTACTCGGTTTACCTGTCTCACACAAACTTTCAAGGCTTCTGCACTTTGCAGACAGAAGCAAGGCAGCTAATTTTTCACTTGATAATTTTAAACGATGAGCATTTTCTCCAATTACTATTATTTCACTGAGTTTAGCAGCCTGTTTCAATCGGTCGATCAGCTCATTCGCACTCGTCAGGTAAATAGTAATTAACTTGTTAAGCTTTACCCGCCTAGTACCATTATATTGTTCCATTAAATGCACTAGCACTTTCTCATCTAAGGCCGTTGCTTTTTCATTTACTAAATTTACGTCTGTGCCTTTATCCAGCATCAGTCCATACTTTCCTTGTAAAACCTTGGCCAAGGCTAACTTAGTAAAAGGCTTACTTAAATAACCATCCATTCCTTCGGCTATAAAACGCTCCCTATCTCCACTCATTGCGTTAGCTGTTAATGCAATAATAGGGGTGTGAACACCTAGTTTCATTTCTAACTTTCTTATTTTATGACTTGCTTCAATTCCATCCATTTTTGGCATATGAATATCCATTAATACAATATCATACTGCCGGTTTTGGATCATTTCTAGCGCCTCGACGCCGTTATTAGCGATATCAACTTGATGACCTATTTGTTCTAACATATCCTTAGCAACATCTTGATTTACCGGGTTATCTTCCGCTAATAAAATAACTTTTGTGACACTTTCTTCATGAGTACCGGCTAATACAGTATCCACCTGAGCAACACCGTGTTTTCTAGGTTTTTCTGCAGGGCGTTGAGTTTGTTTGCTAAAGGGTAACTCAAATGAGAATTCCGCCCCTTTACCTAGGGTACTTTTAACGCTGAGCCCCCCCCCCATTAATCCAATTAAATGATTTGAAATGGCTAAACCCAGCCCAGTGCCACCAAAACGACGCGTTGTTGTTTCATCTGCCTGAGTAAATGCATCAAAAATGCTGTCTAATTTATCTTTAGCGATACCGATACCTGTATCTTGTATGCTAAAACGTAACACAGCATGCTCATTTGACTCTTCATGTACTGAAACAAAAAACTCTACCTTGCCTTTTTCAGTAAACTTTAAAGCATTACCCAGCAGGTTAATTAATATTTGACGCAACCGTACAGGGTCTCCTATTAATAAATTTGGCAGGGCTGATGGGACCTTATGAATGAGCTCTATTTTCTTGCTCTCAGCCGTCTCAGAAAAAAGCTCTATCGTTTCACTTAACACCTCAGATAAATCAAAGTTTATACTTTCCAAATCGAGTTTCCCAACTTCTATTTTTGAAAAATCCAAAATATCATTAATAATACTTAATAATGAGCTTGCCGAATTTCTAACGATTTTTACATACCGCGTCTGCTTGGCATTCAAATGGGTATTAGCTAACAGCTCACTCATGCCGAATATACCGTTCATTGGCGTGCGGATTTCATGGCTCATATTCGCCAAAAACTGTGATTTAGACTGGTTTGCTTCCTCTGCAAGGTTTTTAGCATCTTCTAAGGCTCTATCTCTTAATTGGACTTGCTCAATCATTGAGTTGAATGCTTTTGATAGTTGCCCTAACTCATCCTTACCACCTGGGTCAACTCGCAAAGAATAGTCCTTATGATCGGACACCTTTTGTATGCTTTCATGCAATTTAGCTATCGGTTTTGAAATGATCTTTTGCAGCCAACTGGCTAAAAAAAATGTCATAAAAAAGGCCACCAGCAACATCATACACATAAAAACAATACTGTCTTGTATCGCATTTTTTATCCGTTGCGTGCTGCCTTTAACGGAAATATAGCCGACCAACCTATCTTTTAACCAGATCGGTTCGATGATCAGCAAGTAATCATCTATAAAGAACTGCCCTTTCTTATGTGTATCGACATCAGCTAAGTATTTCATCGAATTATCAGTACTAGTGTTTTCCGATGTCAAGGTGCCTCGTTGGTAAACAACAAATAGTGAGGACTGGTTATCAAAGATATGTGCAGATTCCACGTCCACATTTGATGCTAATGTCTGGAGTATTTCCGCTGCTGTTTCCTTGTCACCAAAGACCAAAGCCGCACCTGAATTAATCCCTATTGTTTCACTTAAGGCTCTTAATGAAGCTGTCAGATTCTCTCGTTTAGATTGCCAATCCTTAAAACCTAAACTAGTTAGCACAATTAATACAATAAGAAGATTAATGACCATCACGATAGCAATGATTTTTTGTTGAATTGAACTGTTTTTGAGGATCACCATGGCTCATTCCCAATATCTGCATCATTAATTAACTCAGCCACCCGTAATAATTTAGAGCTCATTGTCAATCTTGCCTCATCAACCTTTTTCACATTTATCAATAATTTTACTCGCCCAGCTTGGGTATAAAGCTCTATTCCTCCTCCAGCTTTTGCAAAGCCAGGCTGGTCACTGACGGTTAAAACAGCAGTATCAGCTAGTTCCTGTAAAATATTCTTCGCATGAGCACTTTGCTCTTTATCGATGTATAAAACCTGGCAGTCCTTAACAGCCGATATTAAAGAAATTATTTTAAACTGAATATTATGTTCCCCAACTGACTCCCCTCGCAGTGCCTCTGTCATAGGTTCTCTAATAGGGCTACCCTCTTTGAACAGACAGTACTTAAAAGGTGCAACTGGGTCAGAAAACTCATCCTCTGGCCAAGTAATGTAGCTAGTAAAGTTAAGCAAGTACACAGCTTTTACCTCATCCACGGTAAATGTTTCCGCGTGCACGACCACTCCTTCCATTAATGAAAAAGCAAGTATCATGCTGCCCAATAACTGACGCATGTAAACTTTAAACTTACACATGCGATGGCGCCCGATTGCTGCTTTGCTTATCCTTCATTAGAAGAACCAATCTAATTTAATAAAAATTTCACGCTCAACTTCTGTTTCGGCTGTTGGAAAAACAGAAGGTTTAGCTTCTTGGTGTTTGTCATTTAATAAATTTCGAGCAACTACAGCAAGGTTTACTGTGTCCGATAATTGCCATTGAATAGATGAATCTATTTCTGCATAGCTATCAATGTTACTTTCGCTTAACTCACCCACATAACGACCAATTAAATTAAGTTTCACCTTATCATTTAGTTGGTAGTTAGAGCTAATGTTAAATTGATGTTGCGGGCTTAAGCCCTCTTGACTTTCAGAACTGATGTCTGTGCTCGAATTTTTAGGGCTCATATCCAGCTCTAAGTAAGAGTAGTTTGCTGTTAGGTTAAACTTAGCGTTAGGCGTCCAGACTGTTGTAACTTCAACGCCATAGCTGGCCCCTTCCATTTTATTGCCTATTATTGCGAGCTGAGCAAGAGCTGGGATTGACTCAGGTGCAGGGGTTAAACCAGCCTGATCATATGAGATAAGTTTATCGTAATCCTGATAAAATAGTGCTACATCCACTATAAACTGCTGGTTAAGGTGGTAACGATAGCCTAGTTCGAGAGCTGTTAAGCTTTCCGAATCTAAGTCTCGACTTCCTTGTAGTGCTAAGCCTATTGGTGGAGGCCCCGCTGAAATCACATCAAGCAATACAAAACTATCCGTTTCAGCACGAGATGGCGTACGAACTGACCTCGAAACGCTCCCCCATAGTAACTGTCTATCTGTCAGACTCCAGCGTAAACGCATACTGGGTTGAAATTCTATCCCAGTATACTGGTTCTGTTCAATCTTAGTACCTAGTGTTAACCACCATTTATCATCTTGTAAGGTAATGTCATCTTGTATAAATGCACTAAATAAATGGTCCGATTTATTCTCAGGGGTAAATAGTCTCACCTGCCCACTGAAGAAATCCCCTGTCGGCAAGCTATCATGCGTATACCGGTAACCAGCGCCTAGCATTAGTGCATGTTTCCCTACTGCCTCAAAGCTATGTTTATAATCAATATCAAATATGTCTCTTTCGTCTTCAACAATCCATTGACTCCGCTCTGTATGGTCAAAATACATTTGCAGTTCGTTTGATACCCCTTTAGCATATTTTTTAGTCCATCGAGCCAATACATTGAAACCAGAGATATCAATATTATCTTCTTGTATCCGGGTAAATGCTGGGGTATCCAAGGACGGAACGCTTAGTCGTTCAGATAGGTCCCCTTCATACAGGTCTCCTTGAAAGGTCAGTTGCTCATTTTTAGCTAATTGCCAGTCCATACGGAAGCCCAATTGAACATCATTCCAGCCATCGGTTGCATCGGTACCATCTAAAAAAACACTGTCATCATGCTCTCGGTGTTTTGCGTACACTCTATACGATCCCGTGTCTGATAATTTACCGCCTTGACGTAAGCTAACAATAGTCTTCTCACTCCCAACTAATGTACTGACTAAACTGCCTTGAGTGTCACGACTATGCTTACTGATAATGTTAATAACCCCATTAACTGCATTTGCCCCCCACGCACTGCTTCCGGGTCCCCGAATCACTTCAATCTGCTTAATGTCTTCAAGCATTAGATTTTGTTGGTCCCAGGTTACCCCCCCAAATAATGGGCTATAAACACTTCTCCCATCTATCATGACGAGTAGTTTATTGGTTATCCTATTGCTAAAACCACGACTAGACACCACCCACTTATTAGCATCCAATTGGGCGACATGTAAGCCCGGCACTAATCGCAGTAAATCAGGAATATTTGTTGCACCTGACTGGCTGATTTGCTTGGCAGTTAGGATATAAACAGCGGCGGGCACATCCACTAATTTTTGTGCTTTTTTACCTAAAATACTAACATCTACCGTTGCCAAATCTTCAAGACTAAATGCTTTTAAACGCTGTAAACTATTGTTACTAGCATTAACCATGTTCGACGTAAAATAAAAAGCGACGCATAATAAACACATAGCGAACCGTATATTAGGTTCTTTTAAGCCGTGTTTACTAAAAAGCGACTTTTTCTTGCTAAAGTATTGCATAATCCATTGATTTATCATGATTAATCGGAAGAGTTATGTTGCATATAAAATTGATGTAGATTCGCTGTACATGCCGATTGACTAAAATAATTCCCTTGTACCATATCACACCCTTTAGCTGTTAAATACTTAAGGCTTTCTTGCGTTTCAACACCATCAGCGACCAGTTTAATGCCTAAGTTATGTCCAAGTATAATAATCGCATCTACAATCGCCTCAGCAGCACTAGCCTGTTGTAAGTCGCAAATATAAGACCGGTCAATCTTAAGGTTGTCAATTGAAAAACTGTTGAGGTAACTCAGTGATGAATGGCCTGTGCCAAAATTATCTACCGAGATCGTCAACCCTAGCTCCTTTAAACCTCGAAGGGTTTCAGTTGTTTTGAGTACGTCATCCATAATGGTCTCTTCTGTTAACTCAAACTCCAATAAATACCCATCTATCTCATACCGATCAAGTAATGCGCTCACAGATTCTTTCAAGTCATCTTGGAAAAACTGAGTTTTATTAACACTAATCGCAATACTCAGCGCTGCCATATCACTGCCTTGCCAGCTTTTTAGTTGCTTGCAAGTCTCTTCAAGTACCCATTCACTGATTGGTAAAATCAAACCAGCTTTTTCTGCAAGGGGAATGAATTCAACGGGTTCAACCGAACCGAATAGCTCACTGTCCCAATGAAGCACCGCTTCTACGCTAACCATTTGACCTGTTTGAAGGTCAATTCTAGGCTGGTACTGTAAACTAAATTCTCGCCTATCACCTGCTTTACGTAATTCACTTTCCATGGTCAGCTGCTGCAAGGCTAGTTCATTCATTGACTTATCATAAAAACAATAACTGTTTTTTCCTTTATTTTTTGCCGCATACATTGCTGTGTCAGCATTTTTCATTAGCTCATCCGCATGATCACCATCTTGAGGGTAAATAGCAATACCAATACTGGCCGTCACAAAAGCTTCATGCCAATCGGTTTTATCTTTATTCGCAGTTAACTTGAAGGGCTTATCAAGTTCTGCCAAAATTCGTTGGGCAATATGGCCGGCATCTATTTCTTTATCAAGAACAGAGAATAACAAGGTATATTCATCTCCCCCTAAACGAGCAATACTACTCACCGTATCATGGGCCAAAACATCGCTATCTCGTATTTCAGCTTGAAGTCTCTCAGCAAATGTTTTTAATAGCTGATCACCCATATGGTGACCTAATGTGTCATTTACTCGCTTAAAATCATCTAGATCTAAGTACACAACCGCCAAATTAGCACCCAATCGTTTATGTAATTTTATCGCTTGTTTTAGCTGCTCATCAAAGGAGTTCCTATTGTACAAACCCGTTAAACCATCATGATGCGCTTGATAATAAATTAACGCTTCGCGTTCACGTTGCTCCGTGACATCTTGCAGGGTGCCCATTGTCCAAATCACCTTACCATCGCTTGATAACGTACTTGAGCCCATTACCTCAACTTTTCGGATTCCACCTTGCGGTGTTTTAATTTTACATTCTATCTGGTAGTCATTTCCAGTCAGCATTTTTGAGTCGAGTTCTTTTTTACTGCGCGCTTCGTCTTCAGGAATAATTATTTTCAAAAACTCATCAACTGAGGTTAATTGCTCAGCGGCATACCCTACTATTCGACATAAACTATCAGAAACATATAAACAGTTTTTTTTAAAGTCTATGTCCCAGTACCCAACTTGTGCGACACGCTGAGTGTTTTCTAAGCGTCTCTCACTTTCTTTTAGCTGATACAGTGTTTCAGTGAATCGCAGAACATAGCGAATACGTTGCACAAGAACTTGCCAATTAACCGGCTTACTAAAAAAATCTGTCGCCTTGATTTCAAATGAGCGTTCAACTGCATTTACATCATTCCGCCCTGTTAACATGATAATAGGCGTATCTGCTGTACTTGCTTGCTCGCGTAACTTTTCACATGTTGAAAATCCATCCAAAAGCGGCATTTCAACGTCAAGCAAAATAAGGTCGGGGGTACGTTCATTTGCCGCTGACAATGCTTTTAAACCATCCTCTGCAAGCACTACTTTGAAACCATTACTCGTTAATGCATCATTGGCCAGCATTCTTGCAGTTGGGTCATCATCTACGACTAATATTTCAACTGAATCTTTCGTCGTTGATGGCGGATACACTTTTGGCTCGTGGCTAACCTTCTCCAAATTAGGCTTATTGATAAGTACATCTAATTCAACTAAAACACGGCTATGTTCCTGCTTAATACTTGATAACAATAGAGCCGCTTGCTCCATTGAGCCCAACCGCAAGGATTGTTCTAAGCTGTTACAAAACCGGCTTAATGGTAAAGCGGCTAAATTCGCTGAACAGGATTTCAAACTATGAGCTACTTGGTAGCCGACTTCTGAGTCATTATCATTAATTGCTACAGTCAACTCATCAACTAATTTTATCGACAACGTGTAATATGTGTTGATCAATTTATCTAAGCTTTTCCGTCGCCCTTGGTACCGTTCCTCCAGTTCATGCTGAGCAGTAGGGTCTAATGGCGGACTAATAAACGACTCTTGAGGTCCAATGCTTTTTGGCACCGGGCCTGCTGTCAAGATACGACTTAATAAGTCTTTAAATACGTGCCCATCAAAGGGTTGATAAAAATAAGCATCCACGCCTAAGTCAGGTCCATCTTGACCAGCCAGTGGCGCTTGGTCATCAATTAAGGCAATAACTGGGATAGGGTCCACTGCCCTGTCACCGTTTTGGCAACGGTCAATCAATTTGGCAACATTTACACCAGCGACGTCAACATTCACCAATAAAGCATCGTATTTAGAGTCGGCTAAAGCGCTTCTTGCCTGTAATTCATCCTCAACAAGATCAACATCGAGGCTTAGTTCCTCTAATGTATCGACGATCAAGAACTGTGTAACAATGCTGTCGTCTAGGTATAAAATCCGGCTAGTCACCCTTCTCCCTTTGATGTCATATGCATATTTATTTTACTAAAAAATTTTCTATTTAGTGTTAACGCCCTTCCTATAAGTAACACTATAAGTTCTCATTACTTGCAAAAAAGGCATGATCAACCGATTATTTCCATAGTAAACAGAAAGGCTTCACCTACTTTTAACACCTCTGTACAGATAAAATCTGTCATTCCTAGTTAAGAGTGTAGTCGCTTCGAAAAGTAATTCTAGGATTTTTAACAATTATATAAGCCTTTAATGATAGACACCTTCTTTAACCTCATTGAGGGGAGGCATTATTCAATTACTCTCCTACCCGTTCTATTGTTAACCGTCTAATACGACCAGATTTAACCCCTCATTAACATGTCACTTTTTACTGCGCTACCTACAATTAAATGGACAATAAGCGCTACTGGGTCAGTCTCTCTGAAATCAAACTTCTAAAAACGTCCGCAACCAATACACGCCATTAGGACAACACCCCACAAGTAAATGCCCATTCCTTGCACCCAACTGTATCAAGTTGTCATAAGTAATTATGCGTTTCACCTTCCGTATTAAATAGGTGCCAAATTTATTCGTATTTTTTCTCTTTTGTTTTTAAAGTCTTTTTCTTCTATCTACTCAGCCCTTACCAATAATAAGGGCTATATCTCTTAATCATTTTTGAAGGCAAATTCAAGCCCTGCGATGTCTTCCAACATGGGTGCAGATACGGAGGAAAGCCCTTGTAACTCACCACACACCGATAACATTTGGTCTGAAATTCGGCCTATCTGAGTTTCGCGCTTTTTCCAAAGGCGTTGCATCGCTGCCTTTTCTTTTTCTAAATCTGCCTGCATCGTTTCATAATTTTCTACGACGGCTCTAATACGTTGTGCAAATTGATTACTGGTGATGTAGTCAAATAAGGCCTCCATCTGTTCACCCTTACCGGCACTAACTGACTTTTGACGCTGAGATTCAATCAATATTGTTCGTAACGCTGCTGACAAGCCGAAGACTAATTCTGGGCGAACCAGCCAAATACCTTCGTGTTGAACAATGGCATCATTAATTTGGGATGGAAAAACGGTGCTAACTAACACAGCAATATCGCCATTGACACGCTGTAAATCTTCTTTGAGCTTTGGAACCCAATTATTAGACCAATTTTCAGCGCGTTTAGTCTCCCAGACAATTTTTCCACAAATTGAACCCGAGCGTAGTTTGACTGTTTGAATAACATCGGCTCCACGAGCACCTTTTTTAACCGGTTCAATAACATCGAACGGATAGCCCTGTTGTAATAGCGATTCAACTTCAAGCTCAAGCACTTCACCTTGTAGCTGTTGCGAGCCTTGCTCAAGTTTACGGCTTAGTTCTTCATTAGACTTTTGTGCATCTGATATTTTCTTCCTAAGCTCTGCCTCTTTAAACGCAAACGCTTCATTGGCTTTGTTTTCTATCACATGCCGCTCGGCTTCCAGCTTTCGCTCAACCTCAAGCGCCATTTCTGCCTTCTGCTCTTCAATTTTCTTTTTCTCTTTTCGTAAGGAAATTTCTGCATCACGAAGCTCTGATAGCTTAAGGTCTTTTGTCGTGATTTCTTCTTTCAGTTCTTTTAATTGAATATCTGCATCTTCCCTTGCCTGTTTAGCTGCTTTTTTCTTAGCCTCACTTAGCTGGCCTTTTGCTTTGTCTTGAAAGGCTTGGCTTTCTTGCAACTGCTCTTTTAGCACATCTAATTGGCCTTGATACTGCTTAGCTGACTTACGCTCCAACTCTTTAGCAACGCGCAGCTCTAGCTCTTCACGTTCTTGTCTGAGCATGGATTCATGTTCATGCTCGTACTGTTCAATCAAATGGCGAGATAAGCCTTCTCGCAGGGGAAAAGCCTGATCACAATGTGGACAGGTGATTTTATCATTTGCATTTAATATAATTTTTTGACTCATTTTTCCCTTGTTTTAACGTAACTCAATTAATTTACTTATCGGTTTTAAATTCTTCTAGATAACCTTCAACTAAAACACCTAGGTTAGGTAAATATTAATTCTGAAATATTCTGTTAATTCAAACGATTCAAAACTGTAGTCGCTCAGACTTGACCTGTCAGTTACCCGAAATTTAGGGTGCCTGTTAGATTAAACGTGAGCTACTACATATAGACTGCAATTAAGCCGCCCCGTCAGTTACCACCCTAACGTCAACTATCATTTTACAAAAACAGTGATGTTCCGCCCTCTCTCTTTTGCCTCATACAATGCCGTATCCGCACGTGAAAGCAATGTATCTTGGCTATCATTTTTTCTCAGCAATGTAGCACCGATGCTGACTGTCAGCGTACCAATAGAGCTAAATCGATTACCTTCGATTTTATGTCGTAGTTTTTCACATAATTGCTGAAGTGTGGTTTCATCAACTTCAACCGCTATCACTACAAACTCCTCTCCTCCCCACCTTACTAAGGTATCATTTGAACGTAGAAATGTTGACAATACCTGTGCTACCTTTTGTAAGACCCTATCTCCTACTGTATGCCCAAAGGTGTCATTGATGCTTTTGAAATGGTCAATATCTATCATCAAAAGCCCGAACGTTTTATCATACCGATGACCTCGAGCCATCTCCTGAGAAAGAACACTGTTCAAATGGTTACGGTTGAAGACCCCAGTAAGCTCATCGGTAATGGCTAGACGATGCAACTCTTGCTGATTCATAAAGATAGCTTTTCTCGACCTATCAACTATTAATGCAGCTAAAAATCCAAAAGAAAAACTACATAACACCCAGAAAACATGCATGGTATACAGACCAGGACTGCCTATGATAAAAAAGCCTGAGATAACTAATATGCTCGATACCACCAAAGCACTGGCCAAGGCATATTTGAAGAACATCCCCGAAACAACAAAGATCCAGAGTACCAATAGGTACCCTTCCACAATGAAGGGTGCGTAGTTCGTCAGCTTATTTGCAATATAGACATGGCATAAAGCAGCGAAAACAGGCGATAACGTAAGCAATGGCATTACAACGTTATAAAACCGTCTTTTATAAGCTAGGAAGCTAATCATTAACAAACAGGGAGCAACTGCCAGTAGATGAACCTTCAGCACCAATGCCTGAATCGGTTCTGGCGCCCAAGACTTGTTAATAAGGCCGAAAATAACATATAAAATGGCTGTCAAGAAGGCAACAGCGGAAATTTGAATTTGCCTAGCAGGCTCGTCCCACCTTTTATACAGATGATAGGCCGACTCAACCGGAAAGTTTCTTGGTAGTTCAAATGGAAGAATATACTGCAGTATTTTTTGCATAGTATTATTAAGATGACATTTTCAATAACAGGGGTTAAATAGGCCGCTCCATTCTAATTAATAACCGGTTCCAGCCCAACCTTATCCAAGATATCAGCATTATTGTCAAAGACACTAATTTTTAATGTTTTTTAATTTTACCTAAAGCCCATCAATCGTGTATTAATAACTGACAGTTACTATTACCTTAAACTGGTGATCGACACCCAAATCATTTTTATCGTTAACCGTTGCATACACAAAACTGGTTGAAACGGTTTTGCGCCATTGATCTTAAATACACACCCAACTCTTCGATATCGTAATCTGTTTATTACGCGCTTTAAACTCACCACAGGCAGCCCCTAAGGCTGTGTTGTTAACACCTGTGTATTCAAGGGCTATAAGCAACGCTTCAGCTTGCTCGGCTGCAATAGCGTCTAAGGTTTAGTCTTCCATGGAGGTGTAAAACGCACCGCCACCTAAACGTCCTAAGGCTGCATTTAACGGGCGATTACATAAAATTATTATTTTGGACTACTCTTTATTCTAGTGAAACTACATATATTGTTAACTTGAAGAGGTAAGGTGTGAACAAAAACATAGCTAAACTATCCCAGATTGAAATACTTCTCGAACGAGATGGTTTTCTGCGTGAACTATTAAGGCAACTATCTGGCACATTACAAGACGTTGTTGGGTTAAGTGAAGCAGAAGGATTTATTAGCGTAGTTGGTCAAAAAGTTGGTGAATCCCTTAATGATAATTACCGTACAGCACTTCACGTAAAGAAACTAAATCGTGAACAAGTATCATCAGTACTGGTGGATCTAAAGCAACGCATTCAGGGGGACTTTTCCATTTTTTCTGAGGATGATACAAAAATAGTCATTCATGCGGGATCATGTCCCTTTGGAGACAAAGTGATAGATCGCCCTTCCCTTTGCATGATGACATCAAATGTCTTTGGTACCATTGCTTCTGATAATTTAGGTTATGCGAAAGTTTCTTTAGAAAAGACCATTGCAACAGGTGCACCTAGTTGTCAAATAGCTATATATCTAACAGAAAGTGATGAATCGGTGATGGCTGAAGGCCACGAGTATTTTCTTAGTGAAGAATGACGTCATGGGTTATCAAAGCTTTATAAGCTTTGCAGATAAACTACCCGAAGGGATGATCTTACTGTCTAGCCAGGGTCAGATCCTTGCTATTAATCGTGTGGCCGCTCAACTATTACAAAAAACAAAACAGCAACTAAGCAATCAAAGCCTTAGTCTGCTTACCGACTTATCTGAACAAGAAATAATTGCGAAACTAAAGACTTGTATCCGTAGTCGAACACCTGCCCCAGTCGCTATTGACCTATCAACGGATGCCTGCTCAATCACTAAGGGGTTTTTATTTACGCCTGCCACCTCATTAGAACCGGCTCAAATTATATTGAGACTTGAAAAGCATCAATCTTTTTCATCTGGTTTTCATGTTTTAAATCACGAAATTGAAAAGCAGAAAAAAGCCTATAGACTGTTAAAGAAAAGTCGTGATGAGCTAACGATCCATAAGCTTGAGCTTGAAGACTTAGTCGCTAAACGGACAAACCAATTTGAGTTTCAAAGAAGAGCGCTTGATGAGCACTCCATTGTTAGCATTACTGATACAGAAGGTAATATTACATATGCTAACAAGAAGTTTGAAGAAATTAGCCTCTACTCTCAACAGGAGCTTATAGGGAGCAATCACCAGATATTAAAGTCTAACGTTCACCCCGACTCTTTTTATAAGGATATATGGAGCACCATTGCTAGTGGAGAAATATGGCATGGAGACATATGTGACCAAGCAAAAGATGGTTCGACGTATTGGGTATCATCTACCATTGTTCCTCAATTAAATAAAGCGGGTAAACCTGAACAGTATATTGCTATTCGTACGGATATTAGCAACATTAAAGCAATAGAGAGAAACCAAAGAGAGGCAAACCAATTACTGATTGCTGAGAAAGAACTAACCGAGCTAGAGAGAAGAAAAGCGGATAAAGCAAACAAAGCAAAATCAGAATTTTTATCGTCAATGAGCCATGAATTAAGAACGCCCCTCAATGCTATTTTAGGGTTTAGTCAATTATTAGAAATTGATACTGACCACCCTTTAAATGACGAACAAAAAGAAAGTATTGGATACATTGTATCGAGTGGGAACCACCTCTTAAGCCTCGTAAACCATGTATTGGAATTATCGGCTATTGAAGCAGGCAAAATAGACGTTTCTATTGAACCCGTTCATCTGGTTGAAGTGTTAACGGATGTTGAGCTATTAATTAGCCCTATAGCAAGTAAAGCTAATATTCAGCTTGCGTTTGAGTCGAAAGAAGACATTATTATTTCTGCTGATTATTCGAAATGTAAACAAGTGCTCATTAATCTCATTGGCAATGCCATTAAATACAACAAACAAGCCGGAAGCGTGACAGTTCGTTCGGAAAACACAGAAAGAAATACCGTAAGACTGAGTATTATTGATACAGGTATTGGTATTCCCGGTAGCAAAAAGCATAAAGTATTTGCCGCTTTTAACCGCTTAGGTCAAGAAACATCCACTATTGAAGGGACGGGGATCGGGCTTCTTGTAACGAAGGATTTAGTCGAGCTAATGGGTGGAACAATCGGCTTTGACAGTATTGAAGGACACGGCTCAACGTTTTGGATTGAACTACCTCTAGTTAGCACGCAGGCGTTGAGAAACACTGAAGTACCTGAAGTACCTGAAGTACTTGAAACACCAATCTTTGGGAAAAAGCATATTCTATATATTGAAGATAACCCGGCTAACCAACGGTTAATGCAGGCTATTTTTTATAAATTGTCTCATGTATTGGAAATAGTAGAAAATGCAGAATTAGGCCAAGATCGGGCGCTAGAAGATAATTTCGACTTAATCTTAGTGGACATTAATTTACCGGGGATGGACGGTAAAGAATTGACTAAGCGTTTGCGAGCAACAGAGCAATATAAAAACAAGCCTATTATCGCAATAACAGCGACGGCAATGATTCATGATACTGGAGAGGCCGGTGATTTGTTTGATGCCTATGTTACTAAACCACTTGATATTTCACATTTGCGAATTATATTGAATACCTTTTTAACGACGAGGTAATCACAACTGGTCACGAGAGTTTAGGCTTAGTCTGAATGGTTGGCGTTACCTGACAGTCAGGGGTTGGTGGTTTGTAATCCCCGACAGCTAACGCTTAGAGTAAAGCGTGCGGGGCTTTTTGCCCGCCCGCTTTGAAATGTTTGTTAGGCCTTGTCATTTTATTGAAACATACTCATGCAAAAATAGTACTTAATGTAATTCTCATGGAATATTTATGAAAGACAACACGAGTACAACTGAGCCAGCCTACAAAACATACATATTATCCAATGAACGGCACTCTGCAATCATTGGTTTTTTGATTGGAATACTCATGATCGCTGTTTATCTTTGGGTGGCTTCTGGGTTTATCAATTTGTTAGTCGGCTTGTACCATTCTTATCTAAATAATTGGACTCACGGAGCTGAGGGCATGATTAAAGATACAGTCATTATTCTTGCCTCATTTGAACTCATTCGAGTCTTCCAGTCCTACCTGTTAATTGGCCGCGTAAAGGTTACCTTTATTCTTGATGTGGCACTCGTGGTGCTGATTGGTGAGTTAATAAGTTTATGGTATGCCGAATACGACGCAAATGAAGTATTACTGAGTGTTTTAGTCATCGCATCATTGATAGCTTTTCGAATCATAACTACAAAGTTCTCGCCTGATTGAGTGAAGCCTAACGCCTTGCTCACCGGAAAAGGTGAGTGCAGCGAGTATTTTATCCGGCACAGCAACTTGTTATGCGAGTTTAAACGACGGTGTTTGTTCATCAAAAAACAGGGGCAGCCCTTGCAATCACGCATGTCTTCTTTATTAATTGCTCGACTAATCGTTTAATAATGCACACTAAACCCACTGACCTAACCCCTCAACGCAGTTAGTTACAGACCGCTGTAGTTAAGCTGTACCACCCACTAAAAAGGGCCATCAATATAAGCTAACTCACTGTTCTTACAAGGGTATTAAATTAAAGGGTAGCATCCCCTTTAATTTTTTAGGCATTTTTAGCATCTATTTCATCTAACAGATTAAGAATATCTTCCGTAAATTTCTCAAGCACTATATTCAGTGTCCATGCCTTTTTACCAAACTCTACACCCTTAAATTGAATTGCAATCTTGCTATCACCTTTCCATAAGCCTTCAGGAAGCACAGGCTTCGCGACTGTATCAGCATGTATAATTTTATCGCAAATCTGCTTTAATGTTGCCGGCCTATCAATCAATTCTTTGTCATAATAAAGCCATGATGATTCCGGAAGCTTTATATTTGGATTTGAAATAGCTTCTTGATATAAATTAACTCTAATAGCAACAGCGAGATTTAATAGACTACTAGAAATTAGATTCTGGAGAGCTGATTCTAAGTTTTCAGTTATTTTTAAGCGGCAATCATCCGACGAAAAATTGCTAGTCGTAAAGTCGATACCATGACATATAAGACAAAGGCGTCTTATTTCATTGAAATCCTGACGATGTCTTGATATTAAATCTCTCATTTGACTATTTGCCTAACGCCGCTATAAAAGGCGCGCTTTAGCGCGTCCAGTGGAGGCCGTTTTTTTGGCCGGAACGAATTTTGATAGCCTTGTTAGCCCTATTGATTTAACCATTACTATCAGCCCTGAATTGTGCAGTACTGATTACTTCATCAAACCAAGCGGACGTGTTGCCGCATGAGAAGTATTTCCGCAATACACCGGGCTCTGGATATTCTATTACTACTTGACCGAACTCGATAGCGGCCGGGTTTTTACCTCGTTTTTTTAGATATGTACGAAGTATCTCAGGGTCACCAAGTGACGAGTGACGCACAACCAGTGTTTTCATAAACTCACCCGCGTTATCGGCGCTTATTCTATGCTTGGGTATATGTTCATGGAAGAGCTCATGAAACTCGCCCTCATTGTATTCATGAAGGCGAAAACACTTTTCATTGGCTTTTAGACCCTTGCAGATTTTATAGCCAGTATATAAATTACTTTCAGACAAAAATCAGACTCCGTTCCAAATCAAGGGGTCATATATGGACACGCGGTTAAAAACAACTTTTAATTCATTCAT
>ERZ1027208.294-NODE-294-length-21542-cov-47.824917_pt1 | contig 21542 bp, 24 predicted proteins | sample MGYA00520867_ERZ1027208 | MGnify/ENA primary metagenome ERZ1027208 (study PRJEB33311, sample SAMEA4378413) | marine metagenome | biome: Marine biome; feature: Fjord; material: Water | collected 2014-07-20T08:00:00Z/2014-07-... | depth 75 m ...
CGAACGGTCGATAGCTAATTCGTTAAGGATATCTGTTCTTGAAAGCGGGGTTCGTCGGCCATCTAACAGCCGGTGTATATCGTATACGTGTTGAAAGTCCATACTTGTCGCTTTACGTTCCTTGTTCAGCCATTCTATGTCAGGGTTTAGCCCTTTCCTCTTTGAGTTAAATCATAGCACGGTAAAACATGAGAATTATTACTGTCTGACCGCCTCGTGACTTAAATCACTTACAAGCATCTGAGGTGAGTTTCTTACTATATTAATAGCCTTATCTTTAGGGTTTCCCTTGTAGCAACGTGCACAATAAGGTCGTTTCCTGCAGATTTCTATTACCAAGTTCCTTGCTAAGGTTTTATAAGCAGCAATATAACAGGCAAAAAAAAGCCACTTACAATGGTAAGTGGCTTTTTAATATGGCGTCCCCAAGGGGGTTCGAACCCCTGTTACCGCCGTGAAAGGGCGGTGTCCTAGGCCTCTAGACGATGGGGACTAAGTAGGCGCGCATTGTATCAAGTTTTTACCCTATACTTCAACAACAAAACATAAAGACAATAGTAAGTTACAATACGCGGTCGGTGTTGCTTGAATAACACCAGCACCCCTTAAACTAATAACCTTTGAAAAACACTTTGCCTGAACATACAGAACCTTCGATTTATTCATTAAGCCAACTTGGCTTGTCACCTACGAATTTAGACCGCCATGCTGTCTCCATTACTGATCGCTTGGTTAAGGCCGGTTTTCAGGCTTATTTAGTGGGCGGCTGCGTTAGGGACTTGCTACTTGGCTTGCACCCTAAAGATTTTGATGTTTCTACGAATGCTGAACCGGAGCAAATTCAAGCCTTGTTTAAAAACTGTCGCTTAATTGGCCGCCGTTTTCGGTTGGCTCATATCCATTTTGGCCGACATGTTATTGAGGTGGCTACGTTTCGTGGCCCGCATATGAAGCATGATAGTAATAAAAGCCATGCACATGAAGATGGTCGTTTATTAAGGGACAACGTGTACGGTACGCTTGAGGAAGATGCATGGCGACGTGACTTTACGGTTAATGCACTGTATTTGGATGCACAAAATAAAACGGTCATTGATTATGTGGGCGGCATTGATGACCACCAGCACCGCACACTTCGATTAATGGGCGATCCGGCTACTCGCTTTAAAGAAGACCCTGTGCGTTTATTGCGCGCTGTTAGGTTTAAAGCAAAGCTTGGCTTTACCCTTGATAAAGACACTGAGGCGCCGATGGCGTCCCTTGCTGGTTTATTAGCGGGCATTCCTTCTGCACGATTGTATGATGAGGTGCTTAAGCTGTTTTTAAACAAACAGGCGTTTCAGGTATTTGAAGAGTTGCAGCAGTACCATTTATTTGAGGCTTTATTTCCTCAAACCGACACGTGTTTACAACATGCTACGTCTGATCAGGCATTGGCATTGATTAAGCAAGCGATGACAAACACTGAGCTTCGCTTAAATAACAACCAGCACATTACCCCTTACTTTTTATTCGCTTGTTTACTATGGGAACCTGTTCGGCGTTTAACTGAACAGGTCCGACCAAGCGTTAACAGCGACACTCAGGCTATTCATGCGGCCGCTAATGAAGTGGTTGCTCACCAAGTTAGTCGAGTTGCTATTCCCAAAAGAATGACCGCACCTATGCGTGAAGTTTGGGCATTACAGCCTCGTTTTCATAAGCAAGTAGGCGTTAGGTGTTTGCGGTTTTTAGATCACCCGCGTTTTAGAGCGGCTTATGACTTTATGTTGTTACGGGCAGAGCACGGTGAACTTAGCCCTGACATTGCTAAGTGGTGGACACATATTCAAACCCTTGGCCCTGCGGAGCAAAAAAAGTTAGCGCGACCTAGCCAGTTTAAACACAAAAAGAAGGCGCATAAAAAATCGGCACCTAAGCCGGCTGCTACTGACTGATATGCAAACATCTGTTTTTATTGCCTTGGGCAGTAATTTACACCAACCTATTCAGCAAGTTCTAAGTGCTATTAAGCGATTAAAGGTTGAAAAAGATCTGTCGGTAACGGCTATGTCTAGTCTATATGAAACACTGCCGATGGGCCCACAAGACCAGCCTAATTATATAAACTCGGTAGTTAAGGTCAGTACGTCTCTTCAACCGCTGGCGTTATTGGCCTTGCTGCAATCCATTGAGAACCATCAAGGTAGAAACCGCGACACCGGGCGATGGGGGGCAAGAACATTGGATTTGGACCTGTTACTTTATGGGCAACACTCTTCAACAGACCCTGTTTTAACGTTACCACACCCTGGCATAGCCTTTAGAGGGTTTGTTTTACACCCCTTATTTGAAATTGAGCCGCTATTAGCGATTCCTTCATTAGGGTCTGTTAAGCAGTTACTGGTAACACTTGATGAGCCATGCCCTGCCATTGTTAAGCCTGAAACCCTCGAAAATTTTCACCTGGTTTGATACAGTACGTTGGTTCTAATTAATAGACGTTAATTAATAAGAGTAGCAAGCATTGAAAACACATAAAAAGTCTAAAACCATTGTTGTAGAAGGCCCTATTGGTATTGGCAAAAGCAGCTTAGCCGATAAGCTGGCCACTAGCTTTGCCTGCCCACTGGTTAAAGAAAAACCCAGTGAAAACCCTTTTTTAGAAGATTTCTATACGAATAATCAACGGTCTGCCCTGCCTGTACAACTGCACTTTTTAACCGAGCGCGTTAAACAATGGCATCATTCCAGTACAAATGGGCTTGTGAGTGATTTTATGCCAGCCAAAGATGAGCTTTTTGCAAAGCTTACCTTAAACGAAGCGGAATATGCCTTATACCAAAATATATATCAGCTATTAAACGTAAACACGCTAACCCCTGATTTGGTGATCTACCTTCAAGCGCCAGCCGATACGTTGCAGGCTAGAATTAAAAAGCGTGGCCTTAAGCACGAACAAAAAATATCGCTTAGCTACTTACAAAAAGTATCTGATGCTTATACGGCCTATTTTCACCATTACACCAGTAGCCCGTTACTTATTATTAATGCCAGCGACATTAACCCTATTACCAATGATGCCGACTATGAGCACCTATTAACACATATTAATGCCAGCCATTCTGGTCGGCGCTATATAAACCCCCTTCCTTCCCCATCAGTTTGAGATCGACATGAGCCAACATTCAAGCAGCAAGCAAATTACTAACCAAGACTTACTGGCCATGAAGGCACGTGGTGAGAAAATAACCAGTCTAACCGCCTATGATGCCAGCTTTGCCCATATCTTAGATCATGCTGGTATTGAAATGGTTTTAGTGGGGGATTCTTTAGGAATGGTGGTGCAAGGGCAAACAAGCACTGTACCGGTGACCGTTGAAGAAATGGCTTATCATTCTAAATTGGTTTCTCGTGGCCTTAAGCGTGCCCTATTAGTCACTGATTTGCCGTTTATGAGTTACCCAAACCCTGACTTGGCTGTGCAAAATGCCGGTATTTTAATGCAACAGGGCCATGCCCATATGGTCAAGCTAGAAGGCGGTCAAAAAATTCTCGACAGTGTTCAGCATATTGTTGATCAAGGTATTCCTGTCTGTGGGCACTTAGGCTTACTCCCACAATCGGTTAATCAATTAGGCGGCTACCGTGTGCAAGGGAAGGACGAAGCGCAAGCCAGTCGCTTAATTAATGATGCAATCTCTCTTGAGCAAGCTGGTGCTAGCGCCATTGTTGTTGAGTGTATTCCAGCTACGTTAGCTAAAAAAATAACCGATAGCGTCGCTATTCCTATTATTGGTATTGGTGCTGGCGTTCAATGTGATGGCCAAGTGCTGGTTAGCTATGACATGCTGGATATTACATTGGGTAAACGCCCCAAATTTAGTAAAAACTTTATCCAAGAGGCTGGCAATATTAGTGAGGCCGTCAAGGCGTATGTGAATGCTGTGAAACAGCAACAATTTCCTGCGGCTGAGCACTCTTTTTAAACATGCAAGTTGTTCATACCATTAAAGACCTGCAGTTTGCTTTAAACCTTATTCGGCAAGCCAAACAGTCTATTGCGCTGGTTCCTACCATGGGTAATTTGCACTCAGGTCATCTTCAATTGGTCACAACTGCCCAGCAACACGCTGATACTGTTGTTGTTAGCCTATTTGTTAACCCGACCCAATTTGGGGCCAATGAAGACTTGGACAACTACCCGCGCACATTGCAGGCGGATATTGAAAAACTAGAAGCCGTTCACACCGATATACTTTTTGCACCGAACATTGCTGATATTTACCCCCAGGGGAGTGAGCATTCGACACACATTCACGTGCCTGGTTTAACCGATATTTTATGCGGTGCGTCTCGCCCAGGGCACTTTGATGGTGTGACCACTATTGTGGCAAAATTATTTAATATGACACGTGCTGACGTGGCTCTTTTTGGTGAAAAAGACTTCCAGCAACTGGCCGTTATTCGCCGTATGGTTGATGACTTGAATATTCCCATTAACATCATGAGTGTGCCCATTGTTCGAGAGCCCAGTGGTTTGGCCATGAGTTCAAGAAACGGGTATTTATCGGCTCAGCAACGCCAATTGGCAGCGGCTATTCACTCCATACTCTTAACGACTCAACAGGCGCTTATTGACGGCTCTTCTGATATTTCCGCACTGTGTGACAATGCGAGTAAAAGCTTAAGTGACAAGGGGTTTAGTGTTGACTACGTTCATATATTACAACGCGACCACCTTAAGCTAGCCACTAAAAAAGATAATGAATTAGTGATGCTAATTGCAGCCTACCTCGGTTCAACACGGTTAATTGATAATATAACCATCAGCTTACCCTAACCTATAAAAAATGATGAAAAGACGACTCCTTACCACCCTTTTATTACTCAGCATGGGCCTTGCATTTGCGGCTGACAACCCACCCCAAGAGAGTGCAAAAAAAGCCGTTATTAACTTGGTAGAATTTAGTTCACCACAAAAGACCTTTGCTACATTCTTACATAGCATGAATGACATTAAGCGGGGCAAGCCTGAGCGTATTCAACAGGCTATTCAAACGCTTAATTTATCGGCTGTTAACAACCTCATTCGTCAAGAAAAGGGGCGAGACTTAGCCTGGCTTCTGCTCGAAGCCATTGATAAAACGGCCTTGGTTAATTTAGATAACATTCCTAACAGAGAAACGGGTAACGCTTACCTTTTTAAGCAATACGACAGTGGGAGTATCCGTATCCAACGAGTAGAGGATGGACGCTGGTTGTTTAGCCCCGCAACCATTGCCGCGCTGCCAACCATTGTTGACGAATTGGCAACTAAAAAAACACTTAAGTTTGATGACCCAGAGTCCAATTACCTTCCTTGGCATGTTCAATTTCGCCAGCAATTACCTCAACCACTTCGAACCCGTTCTTTTTTACTTGAAAATTGGAAATGGCTGGGTATTTTATTCGCCATTGCTCTTGGTTTTATTGCCGACAAGCTCGCTTCGTTTTTCCTACAAAATTTTATTAAACAGTTCCGTCGTACCACTCAATTACCTGCGCTCAAAGAAACACCCGATGACTTGTTACGCCCATTAGCCATGCTGGTTATGACGGGTATCTGGTGGGCCTGTCTTAACTTATTGTCTTTGCCTAACCAGGCCATGATTATTTTATTGGTTGCCGTCAAGATACTGGCTGGTTTTGCGGGTGTTTGGGGTGCTTACCGTCTGGTTGATTTAGTCACACTTTTTTTACGCCACAAAGCAGACCAAACGGACACTAAGTTAGATGACGTGCTGGTGCCCCTTATTAGGAAAACACTTAAAGTATTTGTAACCGTGATTGGTATTACGTTTGTTGCCTCTAACCTTAATTTGAATGTTTCTAGCTTACTGGCCAGCTTAGGCTTAGGTGGTTTGGCCTTTGCATTGGCTGCTAAAGATGTCGTGCAAAACTTATTTGGCTCAATTACGGTTATTTTAGACCGCACCTTTCACACCGGTGATTGGATTATAGTGAATGATATAGAAGGAAGCGTTGAGGAGGTTGGGCTAAGAAGCACTCGTGTTCGTACCTTTTATGACTCGCTAGTGACCGTGCCTAACGCCGTTTTTATTACCGCTAAAGTGGATAATATGGGCCAGCGTCGCTATCGGCGACTTAACTGCAATATTGCCCTTACCTATGACACAGCACCGGATAAAATCGAGGCTTTTTGTGAAGGTGTTCGGGAGCTTATTCGACTTCACCCTTATATGCGTAAAGACTATTACCACGTTTACCTTAATTCGCTGGGTGCTTCATCGTTAGATGTTTTGGTGTATGTTTTTTGGGAAACACCCGACTGGGCCACCGAACTACGTGAAAGGCAGCGGTTTTTATTGGATATTTTGCGTTTAGCGAAGGTTCAGAAAGTTGATATGGCCTTCCCTACCCAAACGCTACACCTATTAAGACCAGAGGATGAGGGCACCACCCAAACTCCACATTCTGACGCTGCGTCACTTGACCATCTGTTTGAGGACTCGAGGCTATCCGCTCGAGAAATTGTTTCAAATACAACAGGAACAGAGGCAGTTCCGCCACCTGTTAGGTTCTGATGGGGCTTATTGGTCGTTAACTCTATGGATTACAAGAATTATTGCAATTGCACATAATTCTTGATGACAAGCAAGATATCAGGCATAATTCCCCACCCATTTTATTTAAAACAAGAAATTCTTAAGTCTATGCGTTCAACCATGTTACAAACAAAGTTACACAGAGCAACCGTCACTCATAGTGAACTACACTACGAAGGTTCTTGTGCAATTGATGGCAGCTTATTAGACCTTTCTGGTATTCGTGAGTACCAGCAAATTGATATTTATAATGTTAATAATGGCGAACGCTTTACCACCTACGCCATACGTGCAGAAGACAACAGTGGTGTCATTTCTGTGAATGGTGCGGCTGCGCGTCGAGCCTGCGCTGGTGACATTCTAATTATCTGTGCCTACTCAGAATATAACGAAGCTGAACTGGCCACCTTTAAGCCTCGGCTTATATATCTCGATGATGATAATGGCGTTAAAGACACTAAAAACGCTATTCCAGTTCAAGCTGCTTAACGTCACTAGGCACTAAAACATAGCCCAAACCTTTTCTTTTAATAGGTTTGGGTTTGTTCTCGCCCACAGCAATAATCAACCCTGCAGCTTATCTATTAGCCACGGGGGGGGTTATTCGCTGCTTAAAGCTCCCAAGCCCTTTTAGTCAGGTGATGAGTCGGTAGAAAAACCTAATTTATTCCACGCCAGCATTCCGCCTTTCATATTGTTAACATTTGAAAAGCCTAACCCTTTGAGTATGGCTGCGGCCGTTGTACTTCTCACGCCCGAGCGACACACTAAAACAATCTCGCTGTCTCGCAATTCATCTAAAGAGTCTAACTCACTAGGGATTGTGGCCATAGGGATTAACCGACTATGCTTAATATGACCTAACTCCCCTTGGTATTCACGCCTCTCTCTTACATCAATAATAAAAGGAGGCGCATTACTGTCAAGTTTGCTTTTAACCACAGATGGTTCGACCTGAAGCACTTTGTTAAGCTCGGCCAGTAACGGGAACTTTAAACGGTCGTCATCCACTTCACTTTGATTAATCTGCAGAACCTCTTGGATTCGTTCAGGCAATGGCAGATTAAGCTTTGCCATAATATCAATGTATTCTTCCTTGGTTTTACCGGCGATACGTGGGTTTTTATCTTTCTCATCACCAACCGTGGATTCTGTATTCCCCCTGTAATCATGCCCAGGGAAAAGCCGTGTGTTATCAGGCAGTGTAAAAACCTTATTCATAATAGAATCATATTGATCGGCGGCACTGCCACCTGCAAAATCTGCCCGCCCCGTCCCTTGTATTAATATAAGGTCGCCTGTCAGTATACGGTCCTTGTTCACGTAAAAACTGATGCTGTCGGGTGTATGACCTGGAGTGTGCAATACATTTATTGTAATGTCACCAATGCGTAATTCGTCACCTGTGTTCAAGTACCCATCAACATTAGGCTGTGGGGATGACTCGTGCATAAGCACCTTGGTTCCTGTTAGACGCCGCAAGGCGGTACAGGCTGAACGGTGATCGGCATGTGTATGCGTGTCAGAGACAAAATCTAACGTTAATCGGTGATAAGCTAACACCGCTAAATAACGGTCGATATACTTTTCAATGGGGTCAATAATGGCTGCATGCCCCGCTTTAAGGTCGGCTATAAGGTACGACTTACATTGAATATTATTTAGTTCTTGGAAAAACATACCCACCTCTTATTGCTGAATATCATAAACTTATTCTATATTCACCTATCCTTTGAACTCAAGCCTTATTCATTTAGCCAGCCAATTTCTTTCGCTGTTTTAGGCCCAAGCATCACTCCTTTAAGAGAGTCCGGCATAAATGCCTCCGTCTGACTCAGTGGTATTTTTCCAGCCATTATTTCTGCTTTAGTTTGCTGGTACTTATGCTGCGGGATTGCAAAACCGTGTGGAAAAATGGGCTGCCCGGTCTTTAAATTGTACTTATCTGCTGCACCTATGGTGTGTAGCACCTCATGTGCAATAACAATATTATTTTTTTCGCGGTAAGCCTGCCCAGCATAGCCATTCACTACGCCAATTAACCCCTTCTGCAAACCCAGTGAGTGAGCTAAACGCTTGTTGTCATCCATTTGATGATAACGGATAAATAAGTTGACCGACTGTTTCGTACCGCCACTGGCATGCCGGTAAGACCAAAGTCGTAATCGTAAACTCCACAAAGCAACCACTAATACATTTGAACTAGTGGGTGCTGGCGGTGGCTGCCGATCAATAACAGGCATTAAAGATATTTCAACTGGCACTCGGTCTAAGTCTGAGTAATGACGCCACTCCCGTTGGAAAAAAGCCGCAACATTCTTAAAGTCATCCACATCTAGGGTATTAATATAGTTCTCAGTCAATAATTGACCATCGGCATTAATTGGATAAATGAGGACGGGCAATGTGTTAGCCCAAGAGGTGCTCTCTAAGCGTTGTATTTTTGTGTAGAACGCACTAAAAACGAGGATTAACAGTAAGATAATAATTCTAAATTTTTTCATCAGTAGACAACTTTTTTAGCATTCCTCATTGTAACCCCCTTGCCAGACTCGTTTATAATATTCCAATAATATCGTCTCTTTAGGTAAAAAACTGGGGCCACACAAGATAACAATGTTCACGTATTGCTTAGCCTATTAGCTGGCAACACCAAGCAAAGTAAGGAGAACTAATGGGACACCGACTTTCTAAAATATACACTCGTACAGGGGATACAGGCACCACCGGTTTAGGTGATGGGAGCCGTGTCGAAAAAGATGCCTTACGTGTTGATACCTTTGGCACAGTGGATGAGCTTAATAGCCACCTTGGAGTTGTTATAGCTCTATGCACCGATGAGTTGATTATTAAACAGCTCCTACAAGTGCAACACGACTTATTTGACCTAGGAAGTGAGCTTTGCTTGCCGGGCTATGCTGCCATTGAAGATGCAGACATTCTTCAACTTGAGCAAGTACTAGACGCGCACAATGATAAACTGCCGGCCCTGAAAGAGTTTATTTTACCTGGTGGCAACCATGCTGCTGCTAGCTGCCATGTTGCACGTAGTGTGTGTCGTCGTGCAGAAAGACTAACCGTCAGTCTGGCACGGGAAGAAAGTATTCGTTTGCCGGTTATTAAATACCTAAACCGCTTATCTGACGTGTTGTTTGTTATCGCTCGGGTTTTAGCTCGCCAAGATGGTGACAGCGAAGTGCTCTGGGATAAAAACCGCCGACAACCTTTGATTGAGAGTTAAAAAATGAAAATTCTACTGGCCAACCCTCGTGGGTTTTGTGCAGGCGTTGACCGCGCCATTGAAATTGTTGACCGTGCATTAGAACTGCTCGGCAAGCCTATTTATGTTCGTCATGAAGTAGTTCACAACCGTTTTGTTGTTGAAGGCTTAAAGAAAAAGGGGGCCATTTTTGTTGAGGAATTAGACCAGGTTCCTGATAATTCAACCGTTATTTTTAGTGCTCACGGTGTCTCTAAAGCCGTTGAAAATGAGGCAAAGAAACGCGGACTAAATGTGTTTGATGCCACCTGTCCACTGGTGACTAAAGTACATATGGAAGTGGTCAGTAGTGCCAAGAAAGGCCACAGTGTTATTTTAATTGGCCATAAAGGGCACCCTGAAGTAGAGGGAACCATGGGGCGCTATGAGCAACAAGCCCCGCAGGCCAGCATTCACCTGGTAGAATCCCCGGCTGATGTTCTACAGCTTAAGCTGCCGCAAGACACGCAGCTTTCATATGTTAGCCAAACAACCTTATCAATGGATGACACCCGCTCAATTATTGATGCCTTATGTAGCCGTTTTCCTAATATCGATGGACCGAAAAAAAGTGATATTTGTTATGCCACACAGAACAGGCAAGATGCTGTGAAAGAGCTGGCTCAACATTCCGATTTATTACTGGTCGTCGGCTCACCAAACAGTTCAAATTCAAACCGACTACGAGAAATTGCAGAAAAACTAGGTAAACCCGCTTATTTAATAGACGGTGCCGATGATATTGATAAAAATTGGTTAACGGGTATTCAACAAGTAGGCGTTACCGCTGGGGCATCTGCACCCGAAAAGCTCGTTCAACGTGTCGTTACTCAACTTCAACAATGGGGTGGAGTAACAGTGACTGAAAACCCAGGAATTCTAGAAAAAGTGACGTTTTCTTTACCAAAAGCCTTACAAAAATAAACATGTCGGCAATAAAAAAGCGGGTCCGTTAAAGGCCCGCTTTAAAAACAAAGAAACTAGGCTTTAAAGCTTAAAGTCGTTCCCACAAAGCGGCCAAACCTTGTCCACCACCTACACAAAGCGTTGTTAAAGCATACTTACCTTGAACTCGTTCCAGTTCGTGCAGGGCTTTAACCACAATAATATTAGCTGAAGCGCCAATCGGGTGCCCCAGTGAAATACCACTACCATTCACGTTGACCTTGTCCATCGGTAGCTTAAGTTCACGACAAACTGCCAGTGCTTGTGCAGCAAACGCTTCATTCACTTCAAAAACATCTATGTCATCTATACTCAAGTCAGTTTGAGCTAAAACATCATGCACAGCAGGTACAGGACCAATGCCCATAATTTCGGGTGCAACACCTGCTTCAGCATAGGCTACCAAACGTGCCATAGGCTTCAAACCCTTATCTTCTGCTGCTGACTTTTCCATAAGCACCATGGCTGATGAAGCATCGTTAATACCCGATGCATTTCCAGCCGTCACTGAGCCGTCTTTTTTAAAGGCCGGACGCATACTCGCTAGTTTTTCTAAAGAAATATCAGCACGTACATGCTCATCTTTATCAAAGACAACCGTCCCTTTTCGGCTTTTAATTTCAACTGGCACAATTTGGCTATCAAAACGCCCTTCAGCTTGCGCACGTGCAGCATTTTGATGGCTGCTAACAGCTAAAGCATCCTGGTCTTCGCGTGAAACATTGAATTGGTCAGCTAGGTTTTCAGCAGTCATTCCCATATGCCCTGCACCAAATGGATCCGTTAGGCCGGCTACCATCATATCAATAAGCTGACCATCACCCATTTTTTGTCCCCAACGCGCTGCGGGTAAAGCATAAAAGGTGTTACTCATCGACTCAACACCGCCAGCAATGGCAACCTCATGTCGGCCTAGCATAATACCTTGCGCGGCATCGATGATAGCTTGCATTCCACTACCACATAACCTGTTAACCGCATGACAAGTGGTTTCTTGGGGAATACCTGCCTTAATTTGAGCGACCCTTGCCGTATACGGTGAGCACGTTTCAGCGGGCAATACTGTCCCCATAACAACGGTGGCAACATCTGAAGGATCTACGCCTGCTCTGACAATACTTTCTTTTAAGGTAACGGCCGCTAATTCACTTGGAGCAACGGATTTCAAACTACCGCCAAAGTCTCCAATAGCGGTTCTAACAGCACTTAAGACCACTACTTCTTTAATATCACTCATACATTGCTCCACTATATCGGTTATGCTTATAAAATTCTTACCATTATAGCTGCGATGCAGCAAAAATGCACCATGCGACGACCTCCAACACAATACGTTACTAGTTTCTCTAGCGCTGGTTTACATCGGCTTGCGTATACCGATTGGGGTGATAGTGCTAACCCACAGATTTTAGTCTGTGCCCACGGTTTAACACGTAATAAACACGATTTTGATGCCTTAGCTCAACAGCTGTCTGCGCAGAGACGCGTGATCTGTTTTGACTTCCCTGGCCGAGGCGACAGTGACTGGCTTGGAAATAAAACCGCATATGACTACCAACAATATGTGGTCGATGCCATGATCATGTTAGCGCGTACTGGCGTGACACAGGTAGACTGGTTAGGAACCTCTATGGGGGGAATATTGGGCATGCTGATTGCTTCTATGCCAGCTTCGCCTATTCGTCGCTTAATTATCAATGATGTTGGCCCCTTTATCCCAAAGGAGGCGCTTAGACGCATTGCTGGTTATGTAGGAAAACAGCCCGTTTTCAACACGACCGCTGAGCTTAATGCCTACATGCGAACGACGTATGCCACTTTTGGTATGCTGTCTGATCAGCAATGGGATGACTATTGCCAGTTTGGTCAACGACAACTCGAGAGTGGACAGCTCACCTTAAATTATGACCCTGATATTTCTATTGCGTTTAAAGAAGCTCCGCTTGATGATGTTAATTTATGGCCTGTCTGGGCGTCAATTCATCAGCCATGTTTACTGATTCACGGTGAAGATTCTGACCTATTAGACAGGAAAACAGCTGATAAAATGCACCTGACCGGGCCAAAGGCTGATATTCTTCGTATCCCAAAAACAGGGCATGCACCTGCTTTAGCCAACACGGCCGATATCACTGCCATACAAAACTGGCTTAGCACGGCTAATACTTCCACCGGCCTCTAGAAGACAACCACCTTAAAAATCCACTTCTAACGGGCTCCTTCCCAGTAAGTAAGTACCCTAGTGTATGGACGTTAAATAAGCTGGCCTCAAAGATATATTTATCACTGGGTTTGATGCAAAATAAAATTTCATCTTCCGTCATTAGCTTGATATCACTAGAGGGCATCACTTTGATGATTTTTCCCCGTTTATGGACCATCGGAACGATGTTTAAAAAGTCATTTCGATTCGATGGGTCTCGACAAATGTCCCCTAAAAGAACCTCTGTTTGCTCAAATAGTTTCTGGTAGACCCCTGGCGCTTTTTTCTGTGTAATCGCATACGTTTTGATAACCGGTGAATTTCCGCCTACTTCGAGCGAAAAACGGTTATTAATATCTGCTAATAGGGATGGTTCATTTTCATACAACAACCTTAAGTGACTAAAGAATGCACGCAATAGTGGTGCCGTTAGCATAAACAAAACCATTCTAGCAATCACCAAACTAGGCTGCATAATAAAGTCAACATTCGCTTTTTTAAACAGCACTTCATTTACATGTTTATTTTGGCGAACGATAGAGAACAATGATGGGTTATATTTGTTGGCTTGATGGATCATACTTAGATTAAATGTATCATTCCCAGTGCCTGCAATTAAACCTACACAGTCTTCTAAGCCCGCTTTTTCTAAGTTCTCTAAGTTGGCTCGACCCAAAACTGCTTGTTCACTAATCTCTTCAATACGGGCGGATATAGGCTCCACAACGGTCAGGTCAATTCCCTTCTCAGAAAGTTTTTTGAAGACAATACTTCCCATTCGTCCATGCCCGCATAAAATCCACTTACCGCCTTTTAATGGGAAGATATTACGGTCTAATACAAAACCTGGCGTGCCAGACATCCACTCATTCAGCATTTGAATACTGGGGTTATAAATCATCATTCCAAGGTAGCTGGCAAAAACACGGAATGGGTCGACCACATGAATATCACCACCCACTGCCAATATTTCATCTTCATTTTCCAACGAGGTTGACCGGCAAATAATCTTAACATCAGGCCTTAATATTCTAGCTGACACGGCTATTTTTAAATTTGCCTCTTCGTCATTCGAAAGGATCAATATGCCAATACAAATATCCCTCTCAATACCAGCATCAATCAAGTACCTAGGCAGCGTTGCATTGGCACACAGTCCAAGCACTTTCGTCCGATAATCACGCAAGTCTAATGCTTTAATTCTCTCGTCGTCCTCGTCTAGCACAACGGCAGACAAACCCGCATCGGTCATGCCTCGCAGCAATAGGCTACCGGTATCACCGAAACCACACACTAAGTAATAATCATTGGTTTTTTTGCTAACCGACCGAATAAATGCTTCTTCTGCTATGGCTGACTGTAAGTGTGGATTTTTTATTAGAGTGACTATTTTCCCAACCGTGTACAGCCACGTCATCACACTTAAATATAGGCTAACAATGGCCCAAATTCGTTGCCCATTGCTAAATGGCATAGGTAATTCGCCAAAGCCTGTTGTTGTGGCTGTGTACGCTAAAAAGTAGTAGGCATGAAAAAAAGTCATGTAGCGCGTTTGGCCATCTTCACCGGGTAGCCCCGGCATTAAAACCATGCCGATAATGCATACCGCATATACGCAGATGAACACTATCACCGGCGTTCGCATATGACGCAAAACGATAAAAGAAACCCGTCCTAATGTTGAATCGGACATACTAAGACTCTATCGACGTGACATGAGTGTTTCTGACACCAACATGACAACAGAAATAACATTGGCAATAAGCGCACCGCCTGATAACGACACAATCACCGATGCATTGACAACCGTTAACCCACTGCCTGATATTTGAGTGACATACCCCCAAACCATTGCGGCTGCCAGTAACTGCATATTAGCCACTAAGCTGGTTGATAAAAGCACCGCGCCTACTTGAGTTCGATCACCTAACTTTAACCCCATGGCAATAAGGTTGACCACAATCGTTGCGAATAGCTCATAAATATTATGGTGTGTTAAATCACCCATTTCCCCCATAAAGAAACCAAAATTTAAGGTTAACGCTAAAACAATAAAAAAACTAAAAACAACTTTTTCGGCATTCATATCAACTCTCTATCTAAACTATTTATCGTTAAGTTTACCCTTTCATCTCAATGAAACAATAGCCTAACCCTTTTATTCACTATTTCTTTGGTTTTTTAAGGCCATATTTATTAGCCTGCCTTGGCTCAGTTTATTCACGTCGTTACGTTGCTTATCAGAGTAAGAGACCCATTGCATAATTTCATCTAACTGTCGACCACAGCCAACGCAGATATCATCCATATTTAACGTACATTGCCGAACACAGGGTGTTTGCATTTCTCTACCTCTACTTATAAAAAAACCACTGGGGTTTAAACCAGTGGTTTCAATCTTACCGTTGAATAGCCTACCTCAGGCAAGCATTAGTCATTAATCAGCTTTTGCTAAAACAAACGAGCCGGGGGCGGATTCAATTTCAGGGAACTTTTCGTTACCCAGTTCTGCTGGGGCATCTATCAATTGGCCGCCTTGTGCTTTTAACCACGCATCCCAATGCGGCCACCAACTACCTGCTTGTTCGTTGGCACTTTCTAGCCAATGATCAGCGCCCTGACCTAACTCTCCGTCTTTCCAGAAATGACGTTTGTTTTTGTTAGCTGGGTTAATAACCCCAGCCACATGCCCACTGGCCGTTAAGATAAATTCCGTCGCACCATTTACAAGCTCTGTTCCAATAAAGGTTGTTTTCCAAGGGGCAATATGGTCATCAATAGCCGATAAAAAGTAAACGGGGCAATCTATTTTACCTAGGTCAACTTTTACGCCACAAAGCTCAACACCACCTGGTTTTGCCAGGTTGTTTTCTAAATACATATTACGTAGATACCATGTGTACATAGCCGCCGTCATGTTCGTAGAATCACCGTTCCAATATAAAATATCAAATGGTGGTGGCGTTTTTCCTTTTAAGTAGTTGTTAACCACATAGCTCCAAATTAAGTCGTTTGCGCGCATCATTGCAAATGTTGATGCTAGCTGTTTGCCAGGCATTACGCCACCTTCTGCTAGTTTGTGCTCATGCTGCTGAACTTGCGACTCATCAATAAACACACCCAACTCACCTGGGTCAGAAAAATCTAACAAGGTGGTAAAGAAGGTCGCACTCGCAATTGGTTTCTTGCGTTTAGAGGCAAGTACAGCCATGGTTGTCGCCAGCATTGTTCCACCGATACACCAAGAAACAGCATTGATTTTTTTAGCGCCCGAAATGGCCTTTACTGCATCAATCGCTGGAATGGTTCCTTCAGATAGGTACTCATCCCATGTCACATCACCCAATGATTCGTCGGGGTTTCTCCATGAAATAATGTAAACATCATTCCCTTGCTCTAAACAATAACGAACATAAGAGTTATGCTCAGATAAGTCTAAAATATAGTACTTATTGATGCACGGGGGAATGATTAAAACAGGCCGTTCATTTACTTTAGCAACCAGTGGTTTAAAGTGAATAAGCTGGATCAACTTGTTTTCAAAAACAACTGCACCCTTTGTTGTTGCAATGTTTTCGCCCAGGGTAAATGCAGACTCATCCGTCATGGTGATACTGCCCTTATCCATATCCTGAATTAAGTTTTCAAGACCGGCCACTAGGTTTTGACCGTTGGTGTCTACCGTTTCCTTAAGCACTTCTGGGTTGGTGAGCGCAAAGTTAGACGGTGAGATAGCATCAATAAATTGGCGCGTATAAAACTCGCACTTCTGCTTCGTTGTGTTGTCTAATGTTGAGTCATCAATTAACCCCGTTAACCAACGGCTTGAAAGCAAGTACGATTGCTTTAAATAGTTGTGTACAGGGCTTTCCTCCCATTCATCACCTGAAAAACGCCTATCAGTTTTATCAGGATGAACCTGTGATGTGCTGGTAGGGTTGAACATATTGACCCATAAATTAAACTGCTGCTGATAAAGGCCAGTCATAGACTGAATCCACTCTTCTGGGCTTTCCATGGCTCGCGTCATAATGGTATTCCACGAGTTTGTGAACTCAGTCATCATTTCCTTTGATTCATTTAATGAAAAATCTTTGAACATCGCATGGCCTTTTTTCGCCATGTCTTCAAATACTTCTTGTGGAGTTTTATCGTCCATTATTTATCCTTGATCAGTTGAATTTACACGCCTTGTAACTAGGTACACCTAAAAGTGCTGCACTGCCGCATTATAGATGTGTTTTACTACCCATCACAATGATCTACCTCAATAATAGGTAAACTTATTCAAAATAACAATTAGCACCGGTATAAATACTCTGTTGTAAAAAACGTATATTGCCGCACTTATAAGTAAGCCATATGCCCTTTCTCTCGTTAAACAGTTTAGTTTGCTTGTTTCTTTTTAAAAAGCTCACCTTCATCTGACCAGGACTTAAAATCGTCAAGGCGCTCACCCTGCTCTATGTGCCCTTCTTCTCTTTTTTGTCCGTTTGGCCAGTAACTCACAAATAAACCATGGTACTCACCTTTTACGACAGTCGCCTCTAATGCCACCTGGCCACTTAGATACCATGAAACATGCTGCCCATGCATTTCATCGCTAATAAAATCAGTTTCTGATATTTTCACCCCAGTCGGATGCCAAATGATACGCTTACCGTGTTTTTTATCACCTAAGTATTCACAGGTTTCTAGTAGCTCACCTTGAGCGTTTTTCTTGGTTTTTAATAGCACTTTTTGAGACATCATGGTTCCTTGGAATTGAGTGGACAACCTAGCTCAACACTAGCACAGGTTGATTCATTAAAAATATATTCTATCACTCAGCTTGGAACATATTAATATTTTGGCGTCTTAGGGGCCTAAGTGGTGTTAATACCTAAGTCACACAGCACTAAATGGTAATAAGAATCATTTATACCCTGCCAGCATTTTCTAAAATCTGTTAAAATTTTATTTTTATCACTTATCTTATACACATGTCTTCTATTACCATCTACACGACTGCATACTGCCCTTACTGCTCTCACGCTAAGACATTACTGGACAGTAAAAAAGTAAAATACACTGAAATTCCTGTTGATAATGACCGTGAGAAAAGAGCAATCATGACCCAAAAAAGTCAACGCCACACGGTTCCACAAATTTTTAATGGTGATAAACACATTGGTGACTGCATGGAATTATACGGTTTTGAAAGTGACGGTAGCTTGGACCAATTACTGGCTTAAAGCCCATGAAACCATCAAAACTACCCCTAGAAAAGCAGCGCCTTGATAAATGGCTGTGGGCGGCTCGTTTTTTTAAAACACGTCGCCTAGCCACTGAGGCTATTAGCGGTGGCAAAGTTCATGTGAACGGCCAGCGGGTTAAACCCAGTAAAGAAGTTCAACCAAACGACACCCTACGGGTCAGTAAGAATAGTTACATTTGGGATATTACAGTGCTCGGCTTAAACGGCCAACGTCGCCCAGCTGTTGAAGCGAGCCTGCTGTATTGTGAGGACGAGGCGAGCCTAAAGCGCCGACAAGAATCCATCGCCCTAAAAAAAGACCTCTATGCCTCTGTACCACAGTCTGAGCGACCGAACAAAAAACAACGCCGCCAAATTCATCGTTTTAAGCAAGTGGATTAATTTACGTTTTAAATACAAGACGGTGGAATAGGCAAGCCAGCATATTTGTTAGCATATTTTAGTGGCCCATCTGGAAATAATTGATACAAATAAATAGATGAGGCTTTATCGCTGCCTAAGGTTTTTTTTATGGCCTGAGCAAATAACCGCGCATTGGGTTGGTGGTGATAAGCCTCATAATACGCACGCATAAAGTCTATGATTTCCCAATGCGCCTCCCCTAAGTCAACACCATCGGCGGCGGCCATTTCATCAGCCAGCGCCTTTGTCCACTGATGGCGGTTTATTAAAAACCCCTCTTCATCGCACGCTATATTATTAGCCCTTTTTAAAACCATGAGCGTATCACCTTGTTGTTTTCAACCAGCTCAACAAACCCTACATAATCGACCAACTCAACACCTTCAATACACTGCTTCGCAGTAAGGCCGCGTGCCGTTAGGTCCGGCAATAAAACAGCCACACGAATCCCTTTTTCCAAGTGCTTAAAGGAGCTTTCTTCCTCAGCCAGTGTTGCCGCATACACGGCATTTTCTATCAGCAGTATCACATCCCCCTCTATCGCCCTACTTAAACACTCGCTTAAGGCATTGCCAGGGGCACTACTTTTATTAACAATATATAGCATTAGAAGCTAAACACCTGATCCGCCAATAGCATTTGCTGTTTAAGGTTTTGACGTGCCATCACCTTGACGTCTATCTCAAATGCCTCTGGTTGAACACCTCTCGTCAACATAGATTCTTCTTCAACCCACACGTCATTAATATCATAAAGTTCCAAGGCCTTTAGAATAGGTGATGCATTCTTTAGCCCAATAAGCTCGGGGGCCTGCTGTTTTAGCAAGGCATAAACACCGTCTGCCTCAAACACTAAAGTAACGTGTTGCTCAAAAGCGGCCGCCATTAAGGCAATATCAATAAACTCTTGCGTGCGTATATTGCCATGCAGCGGTTTATCGACCATAAAGAAAAGCGTTTTCATTTAATCACCAAAAATAATATGTCGGTCAGCGTCGATAACCGCTTCCATTAATAAGCCCAAACCCGCTATGCGAAACCCATCCGCTAGGGCATGTTCGTAACCACCTACTTTTTTCGCCACCGATGACTCTAATAACCCTCGCCGCTGAGCAGAAGACACGCAAACAACCAAATCGATTGCCTCGTTGGCATGCAGTGCTGACCAACGTGCAACAATATGCTGTTCATCTCCTGGTGGCCGCGCATCATGGGCGGCGTTATAAACGCCATCTTGATAAAAAAAGACACGATAGATCTCATGCCCTTGGCTTAATGCCGCCTGTATAAAATGCCATGCGCTATCAGACGCTTGGTATTGGTAAGGGCTAGCATTAATTTGAATAGACATTTTCATTTAACTTATTTTTAAACTCCATTAGACTGACCACTTAATATTTAAGTAGGTTACCCAAAATATAATACCATGCGCTGTTTTTTTGCCGTACTACTTAGCTCATCCTTTGCTACTTTTACGCTTTTTTTTGCGCTAAATTGGCCAACGGGCAGTCTTGCAAATAACCGCATAAAACTACCTGACATAGGCAACTCATCTAATATTATTCTTTCAGCAGGCATTGAAAGGAAGCTAGGCGAAGCCTTTCTAAGAAGTATTCGACGTAGTATTCCTTTAAGCAACGACCAAGAAGTGAATGATTATGTGCAGCAACTTGGCAGCCATATAGCAAAACACAGTGATCAACCTGACCGTGCGTTTAATTTTTTCGTTGTTGAGGATAAGCGAATAAATGCATTTGCTGGCCCTAACGCTAATATTGGCATTAATTCGGGGCTAATACTGGCTAGCGAATCCGAAAGTGAGTTAGCCTCTGTGTTTGCCCATGAAATTGCTCATGTTACCCAGCAGCACTTACAACGGGGGGTAGAATTGGCGACCCAAATGTCCGTTCCCAGTGCAGCAGCAACTCTTGCTGCCGTGGTGTTAGGCTTAGCGGTACCAGGTGTTGGCCCTGCTGCCTTAATTGCTGTGCAAGCAGGGCAAGCTCAAAAGAGAATTAATTTCACCCGTGCTCACGAAGCAGAAGCCGATAGAGTAGGCATTCAAAATCTTGCCGATGCAGACTTTGACCCTAGGAGCATGCCCATATTCTTTGGCCGCTTACAAACAGCATCAAGCTCTTATGGGCAGAAAATACCCGATATTCTATTAACCCACCCTGCCCCTGTGTCGAGAATATCAGATACTGCGGCTAGGGCTGCCAAATACCCTTATCGGCAAGTGGCTGACTCCCAAAGCTTTCGTTTAATGCGCATGAAACTTCGCGTAAAGCACCACCCAACCTCTATTGAAGAACTTATTCAGGCACTAACTCTTGAGTCTCAGCAAGGTACTCAAAACATCAAGGATTCTGCAGCTTACGGCTTGGCTTTAGCACTGTCAAAAGATCGTCAATTTAGTAAAGCGCGTGTGTTGCTTAATGGTTTGGTTCAACAGCAACCTCGTCAATTACATTATTTAACTGCTAACGCCCTAAATGAATACCGTGATGGAAAAACACTCCTTTCTATTAACTTATTTCAGCTGGCTAAAAAACGCTTCCCCGATAGCCGCTCAGTTAATCTTTTATACGCAGAGGTACTTTTACACCATGGGCAGCCAGCAAAGGCGCTTAGCTTTCTTAATGAAGACCTGCAGCACTTTAAACCAAGCCCTTCTGTCTTTGACCTTTTATCCATTGCTTATGGGCAAACCCATAAACCCGTTAAAGGGTTTCAATACAGAGCAGAGTACTTTTATTCTATTGGGCAAACAAAAAACGCCATCATTCAACTGGAACAGGCCTTAAGAGCAGCGGGTGATAGTTTTTATTACAACAGTCAAATTTCTAATCGAATCAATCAACTTAGGGCTGAACTAAAAGCACCTAGG
>ERZ1027208.296-NODE-296-length-21150-cov-16.473430_pt1 | contig 21150 bp, 20 predicted proteins | sample MGYA00520867_ERZ1027208 | MGnify/ENA primary metagenome ERZ1027208 (study PRJEB33311, sample SAMEA4378413) | marine metagenome | biome: Marine biome; feature: Fjord; material: Water | collected 2014-07-20T08:00:00Z/2014-07-... | depth 75 m ...
TGCGAATTTTTGTATCGCATTTGCGACCGGAAACATTGCTCGGTGTCTGCCGCCCTTTGGATCTTGGCGTTGATCGATGTATCGCTTTTGGTTACCGCAATCAAGGCGGTACCTTGGATACGCCAGGTTTATTACGGGCGAATCAGTCTGATGCGCAGTCCATTGCCACAGTGGTTATGCAGAAAATAGGCAGAGGAGAGGCATGAAATGACTGAAGTGAATGAACCTCGGCGCCGGTTTCTGATAGGAGCCACCTCCTTTGTTGCAGGTGCGGGTGTGGTCGGAGTCGCCACGCCCTTTGTTCAATCCTGGAATCCCAGTGCCAAGGCCAAATCTGTCGGAGCTCCGGTACAGGTGGATATCAGCAAAATTGACCCAGGTGCCATGATTACCGTGGCGTGGCAGGGAAAACCTGTGTGGGTCGTTCGGCGCACTGCCGAAAATTTAAAAAACCTGGCTCTGGAAGAGCATAGCGGCGAATTAAGAGATCCCGATTCCGACGTTAATCAACAACCGGATTACGCCAGGAATGCCGTTCGCAGTATCCGGGACGATATCTTTGTGGCGGTGGGTATTTGTACCCATTTGGGGTGTGTACCCAACTATGAGCCGGATGGCAGAGCAGAGGTGAAGCACGCACTTTTCTTCTGCCCCTGTCACGGCTCCAAGTTCGATCTGGCCGGGCGGGTATTTAAAGGGGTGCCGGCCCCTACCAACCTGATTATTCCTCCGCATCAGTACTTGGGAAACAACGTATTGGAGATCGGTTCCGATGCCACCACCAGCTAGCGCCATTCAGCCAAAACCGCGCCACCTAAGCAATCAAAGAAAAGGAAACAGCCATGAACGATAAGTTTGAACAATCATTGCCGGACATACCCATTTCACCGCGTCAGATTGCTTTGGGTATTGTCATCGCGCTCGCGGTGTATCTGGGCTACAGCAGTTTTTACACAGTCTCGGCGGAATCCGTCGGCGTCGTACAGCGCTTTGGTCACTACCACTATGTCGTCGATCCTGGCCTGCATTTCAAAATTCCCTTCGGTGTTGATCAGGTGGTTCAGGTCCCAGTGAAACGTCAGCTCAAAGAAGAATTTGGCTTCGGTACACCCGGCGCGACGTTTACGCGACAGATGTCCGATCCCAGGGAATGGGAGCTGGAAACCACCATCGTTACCGGAGACTTGAATGCGGCGCTGGTGGAGTGGGTGATTCAGTTTCGCATTGAGAACGCCTTCGACTTCCTATTCAAAGTGCGCGATCCGGGGGATGCCCTGCGGGACATTTCCGAATCGGTGATGCGCGAAGTTGTCGGTGATCGTACGGTAGATGAAGTGTTGACCATCGGTCGTCAGGACATTGAGGCCAATGCCCAGACCAAGATGCAGGAGGTGGTTAACCTCTATGAAATGGGCTTGCGCATAGATCAGGTGCAGCTCAAGAACGTCAATCCGCCGAAACCGGTAAAGGCTTCCTTTGATGAAGTCAACGAAGCGCAGCAGGAACGTGAGCGCATGATTAATGTAGCCCGCGGCGAGTACAACAAGGCCGTACCCCAAGCCAGGGGTACGGCGGAACGCTCCATCCAGGCAGGGGAAGGGTATGCGATCCAGCGTGTCAATCAGGCGGAAGGGGACGCGGCCAAATTTAACGCGCTGCTGGCTGAATATATCAAGGCACCGGGGGTTACCAAGCGGCGACTCTACCTGGAAACCCTGCAGGAGGTATTGCCAGTCGTGAAAAACAAAATTGTGCTCGACGATAAAGCAGCGTCCGTTTTGCCGTTGCTGCAACTCAACGCCATGCAAGGAGAACCCCGATGAACAGATTCATCTACATCGCGCTGGCGGTATTATTTCCGCTACTGATCGTTGCCTATGAAGCGTTCTATACCGTGAACGAAACCGAGCAGGTGATCATGACGCAGTTCGGTAAACCCGTGGGCGGAATTGTTAATGAAGCCGGCCTGAAATTAAAGATTCCCTTTATCCAGAAAGTCAATCGTATCGAAAAACGGATATTGCTTTGGGACGGTTCCGCCAACGATATGCCGACCAAGGACAAGCTTTATATCACGGTTGATACCTTCGGCCGCTGGCGAATCAAAGATCCGCTGCAGTACTTCCTGCGGTTACGGGATGAGCGAAGTGCCCAGTCCCGGCTGGAAGATATTCTCGGCAGTGAAACCCGCAACGCCGTCGCCAAACACGAATTGATTGAAATTGTCCGAACCACCAAAGACAGAACGCCTGCTGTTGATCCCCTGCTGGCAGAAGCGGACGTTGGAAAATTACTACCGATTAAGCGCGGCAGGCGGCAAATTGAAGAGGATATTTTTTCCGCCGCATCCGTAAAACTGGCGGAATTCGGTATTGAGTTGCTCGATATCCGGTTTAAGCGGATTAACTATAACGAAAGCGTCCGGCAGAAAATCTACGCCAGAATGATCAGTGAACGCCAGCAGATCGCTGAGCGGTTTCGTTCCGAAGGTGCCGGTGAGGCCGCCAAAATTATCGGCAACAAGGAAAAAGACCTGCAGCGTATTGAGTCCGAAGCTTACCGAAAAATTCAATCTATTCAGGGTGTGGCCGATGCCAAGGCGACAGAAATCTATGCGGCGGCCTACAACCAAACCAAGTCGGCACGTGAACTGTATGACCTTGTGAAGACATTGGAAACCTACAAGCAGGTGATTGATCCTTCCACCACGCTGGTATTAACCACCGAAAGCGAGTTGTACCAGTTGTTGAATGGTGTGGGCCAGTAACCCGGAGGCGGTTTTGATGAACAAACTGGAATTCACGATTCACTGCCCTGTTTGTCATATGACAAAAATCAACCGATCACTGTTGGTGAACTATCAGGGTGTCGACCATTATTTCTGTTCGTCTCAGTGCCTGGAGCGATTTAAGTCCCATCCACATCTGTTTGTGGGTGACCCAAAACATGGCAAGTCACCCAAGCAGAAAGACCAAGTGGTGTTAAAGAAGCGTCGCATTCGTTTTTGTGACGCTATCAGCGATCGCCTTAAAGCAGAACTGGACGCCTCACTGCAGATGCTGATGGGTGTTGAAGCAATGGTGTTTGAAGATGAAGACTTGTACGTGACTTACGACCTCATTCAGGTCTCTCTGGAGGATATTGAAAAAGCCATCGAGAAAGTAGCAGTTGGGTTTCGCGAAGGTGTGGTAGAGCAGGTTAAACGGGGACTGATTCATTACAGCGAGGAGTGTGAACTCGACAACCTTGCACACTTGACAAAGGACGGTGGTTGTCACTGAGGAAAATGCAATGAATAAAAAGCAGCAATTGAATCTGGTCTACCTGTTTGTGGCGCTGTGGGGGGTTGTGCTGTTTCAAACCTTCTGGGGGCATACCGCTAGTCAGGCGCAACTCAGTTATAGCGAGTTTGAGCGCTACCTGCAGCAGGGCTGGTTAAAAGACCTGGTGGTTGATCAGCAAACCATTCGCGGCAGCTTCAAGGAGCCGATCGAGGGAAAAGATCACTTTGTTACGCCTCGCGTCGATATCGATCTGGCGGAAAAACTTGCCCCCTATAACGTGGACTATAAAGGCGTTGTCTCCGGTGGCCCGCTCGCCACCTTAATTGGGTGGATCGCTCCGGCGTTGGTATTTTTTCTGGTGTGGTTTTTGATGTTCCGCAAGTTTGCCGACAAGCAGGGCATGGGTGGCATGATGAATATCGGCAAGAGCAAAGCCAAGGTGTTAGTGGAGAAAGATACCGGTGTTACGTTTGATGACGTGGCCGGGGTGGATGAGGCAAAGGAAGAATTGGTGGAGGTGGTGCAGTTCTTAAAAGAACCGGGGAGATATAGCCGGTTGGGTGCCCATATTCCCAAGGGGGTATTACTGGTCGGTCCGCCGGGTACCGGTAAAACGCTGATCGCCCGCGCCGTGGCGGGGGAGGCCGGAGTGGCGTTCTTTTCCATTAGCGGCTCGGAATTTATCGAAATGTTTGTCGGTGTCGGCGCGGCCCGTGTCCGCGATCTGTTTGAACAGGCCAAGCAACATGCCCCCGCTATTATTTTTATCGACGAGTTGGATGCCCTGGGACGCGTGCGTGGTGTAGGCCCCATGTCCGGGGGCCACGATGAGCGTGAACAACCCCTGAATCAGTTACTCAGCGAACTGGATGGTTTTAATCCCTCTGAAGGTGTGATCATTCTTGCGGCCACTAACCGGCCCGAAATCCTCGACCCGGCCTTACTACGCGCTGGCCGCTTTGACCGTCAGGTATTGGTCGACCGCCCGGATAAAGTCGGCCGTGAACAGATACTTCGCGTTCATATGGTAAAGATACAAACGGATGAGGCTGTCAGCATAGAAGCAGTTGCGTCGCTAACCACTGGATTCAGTGGCGCGGATCTGGCGAACCTGGTTAACGAATCGGCTTTGCTTGCTACGAGGCGCGGTGCCGACAGTGTCTCCATGGAGGATTTTGTCAATGCCATTGAGCGCATCATTGCCGGTCTGGAAAAGAAAAATAAACTGATTAACCCTCAGGAAAAAGCCATCGTCGCGCACCACGAAATGGGTCATGCCTTAGTGGGTATGGCGCTCAGCCCGGAGCAACCGATTCAAAAAGTCTCCATCATCCCCCGTGGAGTGGGGGCGCTTGGCTACACCATTCAACGCCCCTCGGAGGATCGCTATTTAATGAGCAAAAAAGATTTGCAGAATCGCATTGCCGTGCTGTTGGCGGGGAGGGCGGCGGAGCAACTGATCTTCGACGAAGTGACCACCGGCGCCGCCGACGATTTGGTGAAAGCCACGGATATTGCCCGAGCCATGGTGACCCAGTATGGCATGTCGGACGAGATCGGCATGCTGTCCATTGATACGCCAAAATCGCCGTTTCTCGATCCATCCATCACTGATTCCAGCCTGCGTTTCGGCCCCGATATGGCACAGCGGGTATCGGCAGCCGTCAGCCAACTGTTGAATGACGCTTTTGCCCTGGCGACGGATATCCTCACGCTCAATCAGTCGTTACTGGAAGAAACCGCCCAACGGTTGCTGGCGGAGGAAACCCTGGACGATCAACATCTGTCTGGCATCAAACAGAAAATCAGCCTGTCCACTGCGATTCAACAAGTGGCTTTTTCCGCCTTCACGTCTGCGGAGAACCATTAATGCAGGCGAGAGTAAGGCGCATCAATCAGATCGTCTTCAGTCGCCACGGCATTATGGGCCGTGGAGGATGTAATACGTGCTATGAATGACTACCAAACGCAACTTTCCCATCTGATGCTGTTCGCCCAAAGCATCGGCATCGGCTTTCTGATCGGGCTCGAACGGGAGCGCCACAATAACGCCATTGCCGGGGTGCGCACGTTTACCCTGATTGCGCTCGCCGGCAGTCTGGCCGGCTATATTGCTACACCTGAACAGAATGTGGGGCTGGCCATTGCGATTGGTCTGTTGGTTGGTCTTTCATTGGTCGTTGCGCAGGCAAAATCAACATCCGAAGAGTCGGATACGACGACGGTGATGGCCGGGTTAATCGCTTTTGCGCTTGGCTACAGTCTGTGGCTGGGACATCCGTTGTTGCCGGCGACTTTAGCCATCGCTATCACCGCTATTTTGTATTTCCGCGAGCAATTGCGGCAGGTGCCGCAGCAGTTGACGGATAAGGATATCCGGTCGTTCTTCCAGTTTGCGGCGGTCGCGTTTATTTTGCTGCCCATCCTGCCTGATACCACCTATGGTCCCTATGCGGTGTTTAACCCGTATCAAACCGGTTGGCTGGTGGTGTTGATCAGCGGTATCAGTCTCGCCGGTTACGTAGCGCTACGCTGTCTGGACGGCAAGGCAGGGCTGCTGATTCTCGGCTTGTTTGGTGGCCTGGTTTCCACCACCGCGACGACCCTCGTCTATGCGCGACACAGTAAGAGCCTACGGGGATTTTCCACCGTTGCCAGCACCATCATCCTGCTCTCGCACATTGTCCTGTTCATTCGCGTTGGTATCCTGGTTTCAGTGGTAGAGCCTTCGATGTTGCGGCCCATGTTGCCTTGGTTATTAGGCGGCGGTTTAGTGGGTGGTGTTTATGGGCTTTGGGCTTATCGTCGTGCTGTCAGTGCACAAAAAGCCCTCCCGGATCTGGAGGTCAGAAATCCGGCGGAGCTGAAAACGGCGCTGGGCTTTGCGGCGGCATTCGCTGTGGTATTGCTACTGGTATCGTGGATGAACGACAGCTTCGCCGATACCGGTGTTTATGTCGTGGCCTTTATCTCAGGTTTGACGGACCTGGATGCCATTACCATTTCCAATCTTAAATTGGTATCGAGCCAGACACTCAGTTCACCAGTGGCGGTAACCGCCATCGTTATCGCCTTCGTAGCCAACCTGATTTTTAAGTACGCGATTGTCCTGACGGCGGGGGCTAAGACTTTGCGTCTTCCGGTGGCCATGGGCTTTTTAACCTTGTTGATCGGCATCGCGTTGGGTATCGCTGCGGATCGTTTTTTGTAACCCCTATAACCATGACGATGGAGAAGATTATGACGACGTTGATAACTGCTCGATGGGAACTCAGGCCATTATTCCCGCGCTCTCTGCTGGTTTTGTTATTCACGCTGCCGTGGTTAAGCGGTTGCGGCGTTAACAACATCCCCACCTACGATGAGCAGGCGAAAGCTGCCTGGGCCCAGGTGGAGAATCAGTACCAGCGGCGTGCGGACCTGGTTCCCAATCTGGTCGCCACTGTCAAAGGCTATGCCGCCCATGAACAAGAAACGCTGATAGCGGTGACCGAGGCTCGCGCCAAAGTCGGTTCCATTCAGGCGGGCAAAGATCTTCTTGATAATCCACAGAAGCTACAACAGTTTCAGGCAGCCCAGAGCGAACTGGGAAGTGCGCTACAACGTCTTATGGTCGTCGTTGAACGCTATCCCGATTTGAAAGCCAATCAAAATTTTCTGGCGTTGCAATCCCAGTTGGAAGGCACTGAGAACCGAATCAGCGTGGCCCGTCGTGACTTTATCCAGGCGGTCAACCAATACAACAGGGAGATAAGAACCTTTCCCGGCAGGATCTGGCACTGGATTCTGTACAGTGATATGCCACTGCGGGAAACCTACGAGGCTACGAGCCAGAACACGGAGCAGGCGCCCAAGGTAGATTTCAATGACTAGGTCAAGTCGAATCAGCATCGGCCTGTTGTTGCTCTGGGTCAGTCTGCCGCTTATTGCAGAGATCTCATTCCCCCCGCTCACCGGTCGGGTGGTTGATCAGGCCGGATTACTGGATGTCGAAACTACCACGCGGCTTGAACAGCAGTTGCAGGCCCACGAGGCCGCTACCGGCAATCAACTGGTGGTGGTCACTCTGAAGGATCTGCAGCAAGGGCTGGCGATCGAAGACTACGGCTACCAATTGGGGCGGGAATGGGGCATCGGCCAGAAGGGTAAGGACAATGGCGTCCTGCTGATAGTGGTGCCCAGCCTTCGCAAAGTGCGCATCGAAGTAGGTTATGGGCTGGAAGGTGTGCTGACAGATGCATTGTCCGCCAACATCATTCAGGCGGTGATTCTGCCGCGGTTTCGTGATGGCAACTTCGCCTTGGGTATTACCGAAGGTGTGGATGCCATCATTCAGGCCATGGGTGGACAATACAGTTACAGACCGCCCCAGAATCAATCCAATGAATTGCCACCCTGGTGGGTGATTTTCTTTCTTCCGTTGATCTTTCTACGGCGCTTTGGCATGGGGGGATTTTATGGCCACCATGGTGGCCATTACGGTGGTTCGCGCCGGGGCGGTGGATTCGGCGGCGGTGGCGGTGGTTTTGGTGGCGGCGGCGCCTCGGGAGGTTGGTGATGCAGTATTCAAAACGGTTACAGCAACAGATCAGTCAGGCCATCAGTGACGTCGAACAACTCACCGATGCGGAAGTGGTGTGCGTGCTTGCGCCACGCAGCGATGATTATTATTACATTCCAGCCCTTTGGGCAGCGTTGCTCGCGTTGGTGTCACCTCTGCTGTTGGTATTAACACCCTGGTGGGGACACAGTAGCGCAGTGTCACTGTTGCAGTTGCTGGTCTTCGTCGCGTCCTGGCTGCTATTTCGCTGGCAGCCATTTTTTCAGCGCATTATTCCCCAACCGGTTCGCTACTGGCGCGCTGCCAATATGGCGAGGCGGCAGTTTCTGGAGAACGGTCTGCATCATACGCGGGAAGGGATGGGCCTACTGATTTTTGTGTCAGCGCAGGAACGCTATGTGGAAATCCTTACCGACCGGGGTATCGCCCAAAAAATAGAGGATGAGCAATGGCAGGACATTGTTTCTGCCTTTGTCCAACAGGTAAAACGCCAGCAGATTGCTGAGGGATTTATTCAGTGCATTCAATCCTGTGGTCGCTTACTGGCAGAGCATTACCCGGCAACGCAAGAGAAAAATGAGTTGCCCAACAAGCTGGTGGTACTGCCCGATTGAATCAGTACCACCAATTGACATTCATACGCAAACAGGGAGAAGAGCCATGAAACGATTTGCAATCAATGGCGCCGGCAGAATCGGCCGGTTAGTTATTCGCGAATACCTGCGGCGCATGCCTGAAAATCTGCAACTGGTTGCGCTCAACGACCTGACTGACAATGAGACGCTGGCCTATTTGCTGGAATATGACTCGGTCCACGGTCGCCTTTCGGCGCCCGTTGAAACCAGCGGTGATCAGTTGAGCGTGTCCGGTGTGTCCATTCCGATTTATCATCAGCTTGATCCCGGGCAGTTGCCCTGGTCGGATTTGGCGGTGGACTGGGTGCTCGAAGCCACGGGCGTATTCAGAAAGCGCGACGATGCGGCGAAGCACTTGGCGGCGGGAGCGGGAAGGGTGTTAATCAGCGCCCCGTCGGAATCGGCTGATTTAACCATTATCTATGGCGTTAACCAGGGTGCGTTTAACCCGGAGCAACACCAGATCATTTCCAGTGGATCCTGCACCACCAACTCCCTGGTGCCGCCGCTGGCTGTGCTACTGGAGGCATGGGGTATTGAGACGGCGTCGGCCACCACTATTCATGCCTACACCTCGTCTCAGGGGCTGGTGGATGTGGCTTCCCGAAAGCGTATTCGCGGTCGCGCGGCGGCCCTCAACCTGGTGCCCACTTCCACCGGTGCGGACAAGGTGGTCGCGGCTGTGCTGCCCGATCTTGCCGGGAAGTTTTCCGCCCTGGCGGTCAGGGCGCCGATAGCTGATGGCGGTTTGACTGATATTACCGTGCGTCTGCAACACGCGGTGACCGTTGATGAAGTCAATCAATGCTTGTTGGGTGCCTGTGGAAACGCTCTTAAAGGTGTCATGGATTTTACCCTGCAGGAGTGGGTGAGCAGCGATATTGTCGGCAACGCCCATTCCGCCATTGTTCACGGGCTATCCACACGACTCATCGGTGACCGAACCGTAAAGCTTCAAGTGTGGTACGACAACGAATACGCCTATGCCTGTCGTCTACTGGATTTGTTGGAAACACTGTGAGGAAGGGAAGCATGGACAAAGCATATTTTTCCGAAAACAGTGAATCTGAGATACCAGAAACAAGAAAAGGAAAAGTGAGCAATATCCACCAGAAGCTTTTCTTGCAGGCTTTGAAGTCGCTTCAGTTCGGATCTTTGTCGCTTACCTGGCCCAATGGTCAGACAACACACCATGGAGGGAAAACTGCCTGTGTCAATGCTGAAATGACCCTGTTTCACTGGGATGTGATTGATCGTCTGATCACCCACGGTGACGTGGGCCTGGGGGAAGACTACATGGCGGGGAAATGGTCCACGCCCGATCTGCTGGCGCTCATGCGTTTAGCCGCCGCCAATCTGGCCGTTTTCGACCGGTATTTACAGACCAACCTGTGGCTAAAACTACTGTACTGGTGCAAACACCACCTGTTCCCCAACACGCTCAAACGCAGCCGTCAAAACGTGCATGAGCATTATGACCTGGGCAACGACTTCTACCGGCTCTGGCTGGATAAGAGCATGACCTATTCCAGCGCTCTGTTTAACGGTGATGCCTCCGTCTCACTTTTTGATGCGCAAAAAGCCAAATACCAACGGATCCTTCAGCGATTGGCCCCGTCACCGGGAAGCCGCATGCTGGAAATCGGTTGTGGCTGGGGCGGTTTTATGGAAGTCGCGGCTGCACGTGATTGCCATGTCACGGGTGTGACTCTGTCAAAAGAGCAGGCGCAATATGCTGCTGAACGACTGCAATCCGCCGGACTGGACTCGAATACCGAGGTTCGATTGCAGGATTACCGCGAACTGACGGGATCGTTCGATTACGTGGTATCGATCGGGATGTTTGAACACGTTGGCGAGTCGTATTGGTCCACGTATATGAGGGATGTGCACAACTACCTAAGACCTGCGGGTAAGGCAATGATACAGACGATTACCATCGCAGAAGAGCGGTTTGAGCGGTATCGGGCCGGCAGTGATTTTCTCAGAGAGCATATTTTCCCCGGCGGGATGCTGCCCTCCAGGGAATGCTTTGAAGCGATTGCCGTGGACAGCGGGCTGGTGGTGAATGATGTTTTTGAATTCGGCCAGGACTATGCCATTACGTTGGAAAAATGGCTGGCAAACATTGATAAACAAATCCCGGCAATACAGGCGCTAGGCTACAGCGAAAAATTTATACGCAAATGGCGGTTCTACCTGGCCAGTTGTGCCGGCATGTTTCGCGCCGGGGGGATCAATGTGATGCAAGTGGAATTGGGCCGACCGTAGCAGCACGGCTTTGCTTCGGTCGTTGCAGATACGGGTTGTGCAATTCACGGCATGAAAAAAATATGAAGAATAGATATCTCAATCGTTCAGCCATCAGCGACATTTTAGCGCTAACCGAAAGCCTGGGCCTGTTGTTAAAAACCCGGCTTTGGCTGCAAATCCTGATAGGCATGATCACTGGTATTGGATTGGGCCTGCTCATTTCGCCACGCGGTATGGCTGTCGTCAGTAACCATACTGCCGAACTGATTGCTGGCTGGGTTGCATTACCGGGTTATGTGTTTTTGGCCCTCATCCAAATGATTATGGTGGCCCTGATTTTTTCATCGATTGTGTTGGGTATTGCCTCCTGTGGCACGGGCGACCAGCTGCGACGGCTGGGCATCAGAATTGTGCCGTACTTTTTACTCACGACAACCATTGCGGTGGGGCTTGGGATCGTATTGACGGAGTGGTTTAAACCGGGGGCTTATATCTCTCAGGTGATGGTCGGTGATTTTTCCATGGAGGCGGTACCCCAGGCTGCTGATGGGGTATCGCTGAATCTGCAGGAAAACCCCGTTGATCGTCATCTGAGTGTACCGAGAAGTCTGGTTAATCTTATTCCCGCCAATCCACTGCGCTCGGCTTTGGATGGCAGCATGTTGCAAATCGTCGTGTTCTCCATTTTCTTTGGTGTGGCATTGCTCTCCATTCAATCCACGCGTGCCAGGCCGTTTTGGGATATCGCCATATCCCTGCAGGAAGTGGCCATGAAAATTGTCAGTTGGGCCATGATGATTGCGCCACTGGCGGTATTCGGCTTACTCACGGAAATCACTGCAAAACTGGGGTTTGATGCCATCGTGGGGATGGGCGGTTACGTCGGCACGGTAATGTTGGGCTTGCTGTGCTTATTGCTGTTCTATCTCGCACTGGTGTATGCCATTGCCCGAATTCCCCCGTTGGCGTTGCTCAGCCATATCCGCGAACTACAGTTATTGGCGTTTTCGACCTCCAGTTCCGCGGCAGTCATGCCGCTATCCATCGAGACGGCGACGAAGCGCCTCGGGGTTACGGAATCTACGGCAAATTTTGTCATCCCCATCGGGGCCACTATCAATATGGACGGCACCGCGATCTATCAGGTGATTGCTGCCGTGTTTTTGGCACAGGTGTACGGCATCGATTTATCCGTCCCTGCGTTATTGCTGTTAAGCGCCACCACCATCGGTGCGTCGATCGGCGCACCTAGCACACCGGGCGTGGGCATCGTGGTATTGGCCACCATTCTGGGGGGGATTGGTGTGCCGGTGTCGGGTATCGCCCTGTTAATCGGTGTTGATCGAATATTGGATATGTCGCGCACGCTGGTTAACGTCACCGGCGATATTACCGCTTGTTTGGTGCTGGACAGGCTATTGTTGAACAAACATGAAATTAACCATAACAGCAAGTGAGTTGGAGGATTAAAGATGGAACAAACGATACAACATTCAGGCGCGTGGGCGCTCGCGATCATTATGATCGTGGTGATTTCCTGGTTTTTTTATCGCTATCTGGCACCCAAGTCCTGGCATGAATGGGCCAGTGCGGGCGTGGTGCAGGCATTTATTATCGCGCTATACGCTGAAATGTATGGATTCCCATTAACCATATATTTGCTGTCACGGTTCTTTGGCCTTGATCGGTACGATCTGAATGCCAGCCTGTGGTCCACCTTATTGGGCATGGGTGAGACGGGCATGATGATTTCGATGATTCTGGGTTATGCGCTGGTGCTACTCGGGATTGGCATTTTTTTCCAGGGCTGGCGGCAGGTACATCGCTCACGCCAGCAAAACACGCTGGTGACCGATGGTTTGTATCGCTTTGTTCGACACCCCCAATATACGGGCCTGTTTATCGCGCTGTTTGGCGAGGGTGTGGTGCACTGGCCCACACTGTTTTCTGTGGGGCTTTTCCCGGTGATTGTATTTGCTTATTACATGCTGGCCCGAAAAGAAGAGCGCCAGGTGCTGGCGGAATTTGGCGAAACCTATCGCGCCTACCAGCAACGGGTGCCCATGTTTATTCCTCGCAGGGACCAATGGCGGGCGTTTGTCAGTAGTTCCAGTTTAAATTCCGATGATTGAATATCGCTCGGGGGCGAACGTGACTCCTGACGGGCGGGAAAATCGATGTGATGGCAGCGAATGCGTTATGTTTCCCGATCATGCTTCGGAAACGTTTCAGCTGTTTACCGAGGGCGATACTTTATATACATCCATGCTTTCGGCGATAAAGAGCGCTCAAGAGAATATCCGGCTGGAATGCTACATCTTTGCCGATGACGCAGTAGGCAATCGGTTTTGTCAGGCGCTTAATGAACGGGCGCAGGCGGGTATCAAGGTGAGGGTGCATCTTGATGCGGCGGGCTCGTTGTTCTGGTTTTCGCGCAAGATGCAAAACAACTTACGCTGCAACGGTGTGCAGTTGCGCTGGTTTCATCGTTGGAGCTGGCGGAGCCCCTGGCGCTATAACCGCCGTAATCATCGCAAGATGCTGATTGTGGATGATCGTGTCGCCTTTCTCGGTGGCTTCAATATTCATCAGGAAAATTCCTGGGAGTATTACGGGGATGCGCGCTGGCGAGATACCCATGTGAGTTTTGGCGGCTCACTTGTCGACGTGGCCGCGCAATTGTTTGACGCATTTTGGCGAGGTCGTCTGCGTTGGCAGCCCATGCAAAAGGAAGCGGGTAGCAGACTGCTGCACAATCATACGCTGACCTGTCGCCACCGCTTGCGATGTGTGTACGGCGCGGCATTCGACAAGGCGAAGACGTTTATTTATTTGACCACCCCTTATTTTGTCCCCGATAGTCATACCCTCAGCCAATTGCGTCAGGCCGCTGAGCGTGGCGTGGATGTCAGGCTACTGGTTCCCGGTAAGAGTGATGTGCGTATTGCACGCTGGGCCGCCCGTCATATTTATGCCTCCCTGCTCGATTCCGGTGTGCGAATTTTTGAGTACCTGCCGCGAATGTTGCACGCAAAAACGGTGGTAGTCGACGACAACTGGTCGATGGTGGGAACGGCCAATCTGGATTACCGCAGTTTATTTATTAACTACGAACTCAATCTGGCAACAGCCGATAGGGGATTGGCCGCCGAACTTAAAGAACAGTTCATGCAGGATTTATCGCTGTCGGAGGGCATACAGTCGCAGGACTGGGAACGGCGCGATGGGGTATCGCGATGGTTGGAGCGGATTGCCATGATGGTTAAACGCTGGCTGTGAACAGGTTGGTGCCAATGATTCCAATACAAACAATATCGATATTGATCGCCGCCTTTCTGTTGATGATCGGCAATGGTTGGGCTGACGCCACCCAATATTCGGAAAGCACCGACGTAAAGCGCATCCTGGATACACGCTGCGTGGTGTGCCATGGTTGTTATGACGCCCCCTGTCAATTAAAACTTGGTGCTTATGAGGGGCTCTTGCGCGGAGCGACCCCTCAAACTGTCTATAACCCCTCCAGATTCTCAGAAGACGTCACTACAAGGCTGTTTGTTGATGGCCGTTCCGTCACCGACTGGCGCAAGCTAGGCTTTCACGAGGTGATTACCGCCACCGCAGCTTCGCCCAAAAATACCGACTATCTGGACGACGCGTTATACAGACTTGTTACACGCAAACCCGAGAATACCTTTCCCTCCGGAGGAAAATTGCCCACGGACTTTCCGTTGGACATCAACCGCGAATTGTCCTGTGTGGCAACAATCGAAGAAGTTGATGATTTTCTTGCCAAGCAGCCGATGGCCGCCATGCCCTATGGCATGGCACCCTTATCGCGCCAGGAACAACTGCAGTTGGAAAACTGGATAAAGCAGGGCTATCCGGATTTTGATCCACCTCTTGATCTGCCATCCAGTGTGATCGCGCAAGTCGACCAGTGGGAGGCATTTTTCAACCAAGCATCACCCCGGCATAAACTGGTTGCCCGCTATTTGTATGAACATTTGTTTCTGGGGCATTTGGCGATTTCCGATAAGGAGCAAACTTATTACTTTCGGTTGATCCGATCATCGACACCGACGGCTATTGCGCCGAATGAAATCGCGGCTCGTCGTCCTAACAGTGACCCTGGGGAAAAGCCGTTTTACTACCGGCTCATTCCTGTCAGGGAAACACTCCTGGATAAAACACATAGCGTTTATCCACTCGATCAGCGTCGTATGGCTCGCTGGAACTCCCTGTTTTTCTACAGTGACTGGAAGGTTTCTGAGTCGGCTGGCTACACCACGAAAAATGCGACCAATCCGTTCTTGACGTTCAGTGCTATTCCCGCCGATGCCCGTTATCGATTTATGCTGGATAACGTCCAATTTTTTGTTGAATCCTTTATCAAAGGTCCGGTCTGTCGCGGGCAGGTCGCGTTGAATGTGATTAACGATTATTTCTTTGTGGCCTTCCTGTCGCCGGAGTATGACTTGTCGGTGGTCGATAACGCCTATCTTTTTAACACAATACCCTTTCTGGATCTCCCGCCGACAAGCGCTGGTCCTCTGGACTTTACCGCGTTGTGGCACGAAGGACTTCATGCCCACCGGCGCTATCTGGAATTCCGTGACAACGCCTATCGATCGCACGAGCTCACCCGGCAGGGCCTACCGATCACAGCCATCTGGAAGGGTGAAAATCAATCAACGCCGGTGCTCACCGTGTTCAGACATTTCGACAGTGCTTCTGTGTCGGAGGGTTTGATTGGCGAGGATCCCAATACCGTTTGGGTCATTGATTACCCGACACTGGAGCGCATTTACTACGACCTAGTGGTGAACTTCGATGTGTTCGGCAGTGTGTCACACCAAATATTGACTCGCATGTACATGGATTATCTGCGCATGGAAAGCGAGGGATTGTTTCTCTCCTTCCTACCCATTGCCGATAGAGAACCCATTCTTAAACGCTGGTATCGGGGGGCGCTGGCACAGGCCAAGGTATTTTACGGCCATTCCAAGTTGTTGATTGATACCCCGGCAGCCATCCGATATGCCGGTCATGATGTCAAAAGCGAACTGGTCGAGATGATCCGTGATCGATCTTCATTCACGCGGGATAAAGCCGTTCCCATCGGTGATCGCGTGCCCAACGCGCTTAAACCTCTGGATCACCTGTCGGCAAAGCAGTCAGCCTGGATACGCAACCTGCCCGAACTGAGTTATTTGGTGATTCATAACGAAGACGGTGAGATTGAGCAGGTGGTGTCGATGATTATCAATAAGGCTCACGCGAATGTGTCATTTATTTTCGGCGAGGAAGATCGTCGTATACCTGATGAAGATATGTTGATGTTGGTGGACGGGGCTATCGGCAGTTATCCGAATTTTATTTTTTGGGTAGAGCGCAGCGAGCTTGATAAATTTACCAGCCAAGCAAACAAAATCACCGACCCGGTGACTATGGATCGATGGGTCGAGCGTTATGGTGTCCGCAGGACAGACCGCCGAATTTGGTTGATCCTGGATAAGCTTCATCACTATCGAGGCCGTATGGGTGGTGGCGAAGGTCTGCTCGATGTGAGTCGTTATGACAATCTTTGAGACAGCAATGAAACCACGCTACAGGGAATTCAGCTTTGTTTTTTAACCTGACATTGTTTTTAACCGCATCACTGTTGATGGTCGCCTGTGATGGGGTGTCTGAGCGATTTAGGTTGCCGCAGGCGGCGGTGGTTATTGTCGTTGGCGTGCTGCTGGGGCCGGCGGGTTTCAGCCTGATTCGGATTGGTGAGGCTGAGCACGTTCTATCGGAACTGGCGGTTATCCTGATCCTGTTCTCAGCGGGTTACGATATTCAATGGTCACATTTTGCCGCTGCAATCAAGCCGGGAATCCTGGTGGGGTTGGCGGGAATAATCTTAAGTCTGCTGTCGGGATTTGCAGCCGCTTATATCGTATCGCAGGACATTGATGAAGCCCTGTATGTGGGTATCGCGTTGTCAGCCACGAGTATCGGACTCAGTGTCGCCCTGATGCATCATGCTGCGGTGCTTGAGAGCAAGGTGGGCCAAATATTATTGGCGGCAGCGATCGTCGATGACATTTTGGTGTTGTATTTGTTATCTGCCACCCATGCGGGGCTGAGCAGTGACAATGGTCTGGGCCTCATCTTGTTTTCGCTGTTAATGAGTTTGCTCGTCTTGTCCGGACTCAGTGTTCTTCTGTGGCTGTTGAATACCTTGCTGGTGCGCTCATCGCTAAGACGACTAACACTTTTGCGCAGGGTTTTTGCCGTTTTGACGGCGCTGCTGGCTGCATGGGTGACGGCAAGTTTTGAACTCTCACCGGTGGTCGGTGGTTTTGCGGCGGGTGCGGTTGCCGCCGTATTTAAAACGCGATTCGCACAATCAACAAAAGCGGCCAAAACAACGGACAGTGAATTTTTTGCCAGCGTCAGCAGGTTTTTTTCGCCGCTGTTTTTTTTGGCCATCGGTATGCAGATTACGGAGCTCGCTCTGGCGGACGATGAGTTGATTGGGTACGTGCTATTGGTCATCGCGGCGGCGGTTATCGGTAAGTTGCTTGCGCCCTGGGTAATGGGTTCTTTCCTGTCACTGCGTGAACGATGGTTGCTTGGGTTTGCGCTATTGCCTCGGGCAGAGGTTGCGCTGGTTGTTGCCAGTGTAGGGCTTCAACAAGGGCATTTGTCCCACCACGCCATGATCGCGCTGGTACTGATGACGCTGGCGACCGCCATTATCGCCTCCAGTGTCATACCGGTGCTGGCGAATCATCTCGATCCCCGGAGTGAAAACGGTCAATGATGGATATGCAATACACTTACTTCGTCTGGAGTCTTATTCTGTTGCTGATTTGGCTGGTCGTTTTTATTGTGCAAAAGAGCCAGCATGTAAAGATGATGACGATGAGTATCGGGACGGCACCGCTGGGACTGTCTGAACCGCTGTTTTACCCGGACTATTGGTTTCCACCGACCTTGTTTCGTTTGGGCGAAGCCACTGGCTTCGATATCGAAAGCCTCATTTTTTCCTTCGCGGTGGGTGGTTTGGCAAGTAGTCTCTTTGGGGTGTCGGATAAATACGTGCTCAAGCCGCTGGCTGATTGCGAGAAATCCAGCAGGCGTCATCGCTACCATAAATTCTTGCTCAGCTCGCCGGTGTGGCTGTTTCTCGGGCTTGAGGGACTTACCACATGGAATGCCATCTATACCGCCTCGTTGAGTTTGCTGGGAGGTGCAATGACAACGATAGTTTGCCGGCCGGATTTGTTATCGCAGGCAATAAAAGGTGCCATGATGTTTACGGGATTGTATTTTCTGTTTTTTAGCGCCATGGCGGCCTCACATCCGGGTTTTGTGGCGCTGTATTGGAATCATGCCAATATCAGCGGTATACAGGTTGCCGGGATTCCGGTAGAGGAGTTGTTATTTGCCTTTTCCCTTGGCGCAATGTGGAGCGCGTTTTATGAACACCGACACTGGTTGCGTGTAAAAACATCCTAACCCTGGTTATTTTCGATAAGGTAATGTGATGGTTCTGATAATTTTATTTCCTTTTCTACTGGTATTAACCGTGACGGTGCATTATGGGTTTTTGACGCGGTTGATGGCAATATTGGATACCGGATGGGCGCAGTCGATTAAATTGATTGCCATCATTTGCGGATTGTTTGTTGCCCATGTCGTCGAAGTAGTGGTTTATGCCTTTGTTTATTATTTTGCGCATCTTATTCCGGGGTTTGGCGAACTGCCGGGCTCCAGCTTCGAAGACTGGATCAATACCCTGTATTTTTCATTTGTTGCCTACAGCTCGCTGGGTGCCGGCGATTTGTCGGCCTCGGGATGGTTTAAAATTCTCTATGGGCTGGAGGCCATTAACGGACTGGTGCTGATCACCTGGTCGGCCTCTTTTTCGTTGCTGGCGATGAACCGGATGAAATTTTGTCAGCCCTGTTCAGAGAGCGATTCCATAGAGTGAGAGCTAGCGTCGTTGCCTATGTCACTTTGGTGCGAGAGTTATTGGCTGTCTGAATTAACTAGCGAGCCAAGGTAGAAATGTTGAAAAACCGATTTTGAGCTGGTTGTTATTGGTTTATTTTCCCTGTCTCTAATTGTTTTTTACTAAATTGGAAAACGACATTGGTATCCGCTTTCGTCAAATGTTGATCTTTGTCAGGACAATCAACAACGGACAATAAATGCCGGACGATATTCAAACGGGCGCGCCTTTTGTTATCGGCTTTGACAATATGCCAGGGGGCATGCTCGCTATGGCTGTGTTGTAACATGTCGTCGCGGGCGGCGGAGTAATCATCCCAATGTTTGATAGCGGTATCGTCGATAGGACTGATTTTCCATTGTTTCAAGGGATTTACCCGCCGATCCTCCAGTCTGCGTTGCTGTTCCTCTTTCGATATGTCGAGATAGTATTTAATGATTTGTATGCCGGTATCACAGAGCATTTTTTCGAAAGGGACAACTGTTTTTTGAAACTGATCGTATTCCTCTTCTGTACAAAACTGCATAACTTTTTCGACGCCTGCACGGTTATACCAGCTGCGATTCATGAGTACCATTTCCTGGCGGCTCGGCAAAAAGGCTGCATAGCGTTGGAAGTACCAGCTGTTGGTATCTTTCTCTGAGGGTTTACCCAGCGCGACCACTCGCGTCTCTCGCGGACTTAAATGTTCGGTGATCCGCTTTATCACGCCGTCTTTACCAGCAGCATCCCTTCCTTCGAAAATGACCAGTAGCTGCAGATCGTTCTTGATAATGTGGCGCTGCAGCCTGACGAGCTGAATTTGCAGATTTTTAAGCTGTGTTTTATAGGACTGTTTTGTCTTCGCTGATTTGGTCATGGTTTTACCTTAGGAATCAACTGTTCTTAATTTCACTCATGCTTCCGGCTTTCTGGACAACGAGGTCACCATGGGAATTGCTCCTATAATCAGAAGTATGCCCAGCCACTGAACCGGCGATAGCGTTTCAGAAAAATAGGCGTAGCCGAAATACAATCCAAACACGGGTGTTAAAAAACTATAGACATTGAGTTTGTAAAGCGGTGCCTTGTCCATTAGCCAAAACCACACAATAAACGGTAGTGCCGTACCGGGTATTGCCAGTGTGAGTAATATCCAGGTGTACTCCCAGTTCAAATTCAGGGATGGCAAGGGGGCTTGAAGCAACATCAACAAGCCCAAGGGTATTGATCCCAGTAGTAATTGGAAACCCATGGCGAAAAGAATATCGATGCTGTTGGCTGCTTTCTTCAACAGGATATTGCTGCTTGCTATCCCTGTAGCCGCTATGACAACAAAAACAACACCGCTTAATGGTTGGCTCTCCTTTGCCAGCAGGCTTTCCGCGCTGATGACCACGATGCCGGCAAATCCGAGTAGTGTGCCCAGTAATGCCTGTTTTCCGATGCGCTCGTTTAAAAGGTGCCAGCCAAGAATACCGGCAATCAGTGGTTGCGTATTGGTGAGCACGGTTGCCAGGCCAGGTGTAATTAAACTGCCCGCGTAGAACATGCCCCAGAAGCCAATACTGGTCGCTGTGATACCAATAGCCAGGATGTAACCGTACTCTTTAATGCCTTTGGGAGCAGGTCGACCCAAAAGAACAGCGATAAGAATCAAAGTACAGCCTGCCATCGCTGCTCTGATAAATGCGGTTAGCATAATTGGCGCATAGGGCAGGCTGAGAGTGATGAGTGGGTAGCAAATAGCCCATAACGCCATGGTTAGAATGGCGCCGAGGGCAACAGGTGAAAAAAGACGGTTCGATTTGTTAGCGATAACTCCTGACTCCCTTATTGGCGCTGTAGTTACTCAAGAAGCGCGATGTTTCACTGATTGAGCAAGGTATCAGTTTGCGTTATCACTTTTTTGAGCTGTACCAAGGTGTCGTCAACGCTTTCCATATAGTCGAATTTGTATTTGCTCATCTTTTCCTTGATATGAGGGTAGTCGCTGGCCATCAAGTTTCTCAGGGTGAGCATTTTGCTTTCGAGAGCGCTGATCTGATCTTGCAAATTCTGTATTTTTTCTTCAGTCTGCTGAGATTGTTTAAATTCGACCTGCCGTTTGATGACGGTTTGATCGTATTTGGCGATGTCGTCCACCGGGTTGTGTGACGAGTGGGCGGTGGCGATTACAGGCAGTAAGACTAGGCCTGCCATTATGGGTTTTAACGCGATTTTCAACGTGTGCAAATGTCTCTCCTCGTACTGTTTGATGGTTGCGGGGTGATCTCAGCGCAGGAAGCCCTGAGATACTGCGTCAGTGACCGTGTCCCTCCGAGTCTTGCCCGCGCGCGGTGAGTATCTGGTATTGGTCGGGAGACAATTCCGGCAATCGCTTCAGGAACGCCACCATGTTCCAGATACGTTCATCGTCATGCCCCGGTCCCC
>ERZ1027208.297-NODE-297-length-21100-cov-17.408933_pt1 | contig 21100 bp, 15 predicted proteins | sample MGYA00520867_ERZ1027208 | MGnify/ENA primary metagenome ERZ1027208 (study PRJEB33311, sample SAMEA4378413) | marine metagenome | biome: Marine biome; feature: Fjord; material: Water | collected 2014-07-20T08:00:00Z/2014-07-... | depth 75 m ...
CTATTATCAGGTGAATTTAAAAGCAGAAATATTAATAGTTTATTAACACCCCTTACCGATCACCTGTTCCCGCCACTTTATAAAAAATTGTTAGTTAAATATGAACGATTTACTCTTAAGCACAAACGAGAAACCGAGCGCATCACGATTGATGTGAACTTGGCATTTGAACCGATTGAGCAAGCCCATCATTTATCGGATGCAACGGCCAGTAAATTATCTCAATCTAGATATTTGCCCGAAATCGCAATTATTGAGTTGAAACAAGAAAATCATCAACGTAAAACCGAATTTGAACAGCTAGCTAAAAAATACGCATTAAGAGAAATGGATTTCAGTAAATATTGTATGGGCCGAATTTTAACTCAAGTGGATGAAAATCAGAATTGTTTTCCTGAGCAAATTAAGTACAACCGATTTAAAACAAGTTTATTGATGTTAAAGCAAGTTAGGGAATCATTTTATACACAGCAGGAACAGCTTGTGGATAAAGACTCAATAAACATATAAGAGAATAATTATTTTTAGGGAGAGGAAGAGCATGAGTATATTAATGGATAATTTTATTGTCGCACTTGGTATTTATTCCATAGCAAGTCTAATTTTGATCCGTGTTTGTTATTACGGATTTTCTAATCAGAGAAGCCATGCTGCCGCATTTTTGTTGTTTGGCATGGGTGTTTTTTTGGTGACCTCTCAGTTATATAGCGCTGACATCTCAATGGGGTTTGCATTTGGTTTATTCGCGGTGTTTTCTATGCTTAGGTATCGAACAGAATCCATCAACATTAAGGAAATGACGTATTTATTTTTAACCATTGCCATGGCGTTATTATGTGCCGTTAGTCAGATGTCGGTACTTAAACTTAGTCTTGTTTGCGGTTTAATATGCCTACTGGCTTATATTTTAGAAATAAATCTAATTTTCCCATTGCATCTGGAGCGGGAGATTGTGTATGAAAAAATTGAGAACGTAAATGCCAATAACAAGCAAGAATTATACGATGACCTAACTAAGCGGACCGGTTTAAATATTAAACATGTACAAATTGTAAGTATGGATTTTATGCGCGATAGTGCAATAATAAAAATTCAATACGTACCTGGCAATACAAACGGACCAGAAACAAACAATGGCAATAAAGCTTCTAATAAATCAATAGATAAAATGCATCAAACGAGTACCATTACTCATAATACCAGTGCATCAATTACGTTACATGAGAATGCATCAACGGTAATCGAATGATCAACCGTGTATTGAATCAATTAATACTTTCATCGCGGGTTGTTTTTTTATGGCCGACCCTATTAATGTTCGCGGATGGTGTTAAAGCCCAGTCAGGTCCATTAATCATACATGGCAGCTTCATGGTAGACGCTAATCAAGCAGGACCTTATTACGACAACAAAGATCAAACCATTCAATCCTATGTGTTACGCAGCAGTAAATTGTCTATGGAGTATGGTTTTACAAAAACGATAACCAGCAAGCTTCAATTTGAATACGATTCAGATATTCACGATCAAGACATGATTGAAATTGAGGATGTGGTATCTGATGCTTATGGTGAGATTGAAATTGGAAAAAAATTTCAGCTACGCTTAGGTAAAATGAAACAGGTTGCTGGCTTTGAACGTAATACCAGTAGTAGAAATTTATCCACATTAGAGCGCAGTATGGTAAGCAGCACGTTTTTTAGTGGCCGTGACATGGGCATAAAACTCTATCGCCATAAAAAATCGTTTGGTTGGTCTTTAGGGTTATTTGAAGGTCAGGATGAACACCAGAAAAGCCTACAAGGATTTTTTTATGTCACGTATCAACCCTATCAAGTGGGTATCACCGTCATTAAAAAAGATCTAGACAATGAACTGTTTCAATTAAAGTCTAGTGGTGAAATAAACAGTGCCGATAACATTATTCGCAGCGCCAGATTTTACGCTAAAGATAGCATCACCATGGCCATAGAGGGGGTGTACCAGTATGCACATTGGCGCTTACATATGAATTACGCTCAAATGCACATACAACAAACCCTTGGGGATGATTTTCAATACCAAGGGGGCTTTATTCAGTTAAGCCACAGCTCTTCCAGTATTTACAAGTATTCAAAAGGAAAACAAAAACAGCTGGAACAAGGGTGGGAGTACGTGGTGCGTTTCAGTGCACTGGATCTATCGCGCAAAGAAACTGGCAGTCAAGCCAGTCTTGTCAGCGTTGGCATAAACTATTATCAAGGGAATGGGTTTAAATACATGGCCAATGTGTTATCACCACAAATTAAAGGGCAGGTAGCAAGCCTTGATCAAGGAGGGCTAGGGTTAGGCTTCAGGTTGCAATGCCAGTTTTAACATTTAAAATACATGTCCAAGGACAAACACGGATTTAAACCACAGAGTTTAAACGTTATAACTCCTATTATTTACATGACAAGCATGGATACTTTACAGGGTGTTATTGCGATCTCAAAGCCATGCCAGAAACTTGTCATACGGCAATGAGTGATCTATTTTAATTTCTTGCACAGACAGGTGCTATATTTAAGGGAATGAAGAGTGGCCTGTGCCAAATTAATCAATCGATAACTTCACGCCTAAGTTATTGAACTCATTCATATCGATGGGATTTCATCAATTACCTATTTAGTAAGCTTATAATGCGGATTGGTCTGTAATCAAAATATACTCATCCAGTGTAATTAAACCATGCTTTGGATGGAATTATCTAAATAGTGTTTCCATAGTTATTTAATATGATACTAATTAACCGATGGCGACACAGTACGCGGATGCCATTCCCACCATTCTTGCTGCCCTTCCTCTGTATCATCTTTTTTCTTAACCACATCCCAAGTCACAAAATAATCGGGATTTTCAATGTTGATTTTATGCTCGGCATTTTTAAAGTGGCCCTTGGGTGCAATGAACCATGCATCCAGTGAGGGTGGTAAATGAAAGTTGGGAGCTTCTTTGCTTAGGCCTTCAATGGCCATGAGTTTTACCTTAATGCCTTCTTCCCCATCGACTTCGATTACCGTGCCTGCGTACTGGGTTGACTTAAGCGTATCGCCATTGGTGTCGACGTAGGTGACGCCGATTAGGCAGGTTTTTTTAAGTAGGTCTTCGAGTGTCATGCTGGTATCTCTTAAATGGCCACTGCGTGTGGGCGGGATTTTATCCTGTCTGCCCACACTTGCCAAAGGCCGGTTTAAAACCGACCTTATAAAATGTGCTGTGCAAAACTAAAAAGGTAAGCCGAGCTTACCTTTTTTGATCGATTTATATATTCAACTCTTGATGCGATTCATGAATCGAAATATTGGCTATGTTTGCGGTGTATTACGCGCCAACGGCGCTAATGACACCCTACGGTGCGCTTAAGTCAAATTGTAGGGTGTATAGTTGTGAGTTTTACGAACAACGTAATACACCTTTTTTTAATCTTAATTTAAAGCGTTACTGAGGCAGCTTAGGCAAGGCAAGTGCTTCGAGAAAACTACGAGCCTACTGGTGTAGGTGAGTGGTTTTCGAGAAGCACTTAACGCCGCATAAGCAACGCAAGTAGCTTTAAACCTAGTGGTGGCAGGCTGGCACAACACCTACCTGTGGCATATCCGCCAAACCAACATCACGTGCGTGTTCTTCAAAGCCTTTGTTTTTCCAGAAGAACGCACCTGGCATGGTGGTTGGAATTACTAGGATGTAGAACAGGGCGCGGCCGATTAATAGGCTGCTGATAATGGCTAGTGAAGCAACGGCCGCTAATGCTAGGCCAAATACTGAATCACTAAATACTAGTGCAACCGTTGCGGTTAATAGCGCGCTGGCGGCCATTAGTACGTTACGTAAAATGTAAGTTTTACCGAACGTAGTTTGCTGTACGTAGTGGGCTGCTGCACCTTCGCCGCTTTCTGTGTTTAGGTATTTGGCGTGTGCCATTAGACCTAGGCCTTCTGCTACTAAACCTAACGTGGCTAGACCCGCTGTGATTTGTAGAAGCTGGCTAACTGTTTCATTAAAACCGGGACCTGTTAGTAATAGAGTTGGAATACCAACCAACGCTAGTACAACTGAACCTAGGCTAAACAAGGTGCCGAAGAATGTGGTGGCCACTTGTTTGTGATCCCAGAATGGACGAGCTGGAATGCGGTAGCTGCGGTACATCCAGTAAAGGCCGATTAAACCTGTGCTGATGGCGAAGATCGCGGCGCTGTGATACGCAGTGTTTAATGCCGAAGTAAATGCAGGTGTGGCCAGCTCGAAATAGTCTAGGCCTAAACCTAAAATTTCAAAACCGGTTAGGGCGGCAATACCTGTGAAGAATAATGCCACGCCTAATGCTTCACGGCTTACTGGTGAGTAACGCAAGTTGTTAAAGCCACGGTAGAAACGCATTGGCTTGCCTAGGTGCATAGTAGATAGAATCAAACCTGTTGCTTGTAGTGCAACTAGGATCATCATTAGTGGTAAAAACGCAACGCTGTTTTTAACCGCAAGCAAACTTTCGATGCCCATAACAGAACCTAAATAAAGCATGATGAACGCGCCCATGGCGGCTTGCGTAAACAATGTGAAAATAACCAATGGGTTTTCACGGCTGCTTAAACGGCCAAGGTTCCATGAAACATCTTTGCCTTCTTTTTCATCCACCACACTGCGGAAGCTACCGTCAGTTTGTTTGTGGTATTTGATTGGCATGGTATCGGTACGAGACATTTCGTTTGGCATGGTTTTGGTTTGCTGGAAACGAATATTCGGGTTAGTAATGGTCGGATCAGGGAAACTAGGAATGTTGGTTTTAATTTGCTCGCGATTTTCTGGGGTGTTTTCTGTCACACCAAAGTTCAGCGCGTTACCTAAACATGCGCTTACACAAGCTGGTTTTAGGCCCACTTCTAAACGGTCCACACACATATTACATTTGCTAACTTTACCTTCAATCGGATCAAGCTGCGGTGCGTTGTATGGGCACACCCATGTGCAGTAACCACAACCAAAACAGGTTTCAGGGTCTTGCAATACGGCGCCGTATTCTGCGTGTTTGGTGTAGGCTTTTGTTGGGCAACCTTTCATGCACACAGGGTTATCACAGTGGTTACACGCCATGGAAATATTCATGCGTTTAAAGTCTGGGTACGAACCGCCTTCTACGTAACCCACTGAGCGGAATGATAGGTGAGCAGGTAGATCATTTTTCTCACTGCACGCCGCTTCACATGCGTGACAACCAATGCAGTTGTCGGCGGTAAAGTGAAAGCCGTGTTGTTTGTTACGGTTTGGGTTGGTGCCCACGGCTGGGTTACCGTTTATTTCCATTGAGCGGCCAACCGGTAGCGGCGTTTCTGTGATGTTTAATAAATCAATCATGGTGCCGTAGCGATTGGTTTCATGTACCACTGGGTCGTTTAGTTTTGCGTAATCACGCTCGCCCGAACGCACATCAAAAATTGGACGCTCTTGTGTGTTCCATTCGCCGTTGTTTACAACGCCGTCGCTTTTATCCACACCTACTGTGTCTAAAAAGTTACGGGCCATGAACCATGGGTTGTATTTGCGCATGGCTTTTTGCAAGCCCGTCATGTTGTCTTCGCGCAGGCCAATTTCAATGGCGGGTTTACCCGGCTTTGGATTACCGGCCGCTTTTAATGCGTCTTCATTTACTGGAATGACAACATCAGCGCTGTTAAAACCGCTGTTGTTTTCTGATGCGTCGTAAAACGGCACAGTTTTGCTTGCTGCTTTATCTGCACTGAAAGCAAAACCAGCTTCTTCAACTTGTTTGGTTTTACCGGTTAAGTCGGTCATTAATTCAGAGTTTAAATTATTCATATTTTTATCCTCTAGTACGCACGTCGTTCGACGTTTAATTGTGCGGCCAGTGTTTGGTCTATTTCTTCGATACGAATAGAACCTTGTTTAAAGGCTGGCTGGCGGGAATGAGGATCTAATAAACCTAGGCACACTCGGTTCACACAATCGTAAAAATGGAACGGAATAAATACAGCATCACGTGCAACACGCTGGGTTAATTGCACCATAACAACCGCATCACCACGGCGACTGACAATGCGCACATAGCTACCGTGTTTTACGTCTAATTCGGCAGCGGAGTCTGGGTTCATTTCCATGTATGGGGTTGGGCTGTATTTGTTCATGTTGCCCATTTTTCCGGTACGAGTACGGGTGTGGAAATGTTCAACCACGCGGCCCGAGTTCATCCAGAACGGGTATTCAGTACACGGTATTTCGTTGTTGTTGATAAACGGTAATGGCACCAAGTTGGCTTTGCCATCTGGGGTTTGGAATTTGCCGTCTGTGTATAAACGCTGCGCGCCTTTTACACCCAGTTTGCCTGAGCTATTTTCTGTTAAACCCGCTGCGTGAGCGTCGTCTTTTAAAGCATCTGCTTCGGTGTAAGGCCATTGAATGCCGCACGAGTCTTCAATTTTTTGGTGGGTCATGCCTGAAATATTCAAGGTACGGCCAGCGCCTTTTGAAAGTTCGCGCATTTCATTGAACGCCCCTTCTGGGGTTTCAGGGAAATGAATTTTTTTACCGTTAGGAAAACGTTTAGCCAGTTCTTTAAAGATCCAGAAATCCGGTTTTGAATCCCCTTTGGCTTCTTGCACGTTACGCACGATGTTATAGCGGCGCTCGGTATTGGTAAAGCAGCCTTCTTTTTCGGCCCATACCGCGGCCGGTAAAAACATGTGGGCGTAGTGGGTGGTTTCCACATCGGCGTAGGCATCTTGAATCACAAGGAAGTCTAGTTTTTCTAAAATTTTTCGAATGCGCGCCGTGTTTGGCATGGAGGTCATGGGGTTGGTCGCCACCAACCATAGGCCTTTAATTTCGCCCGCTTCAATGGCTGGGAAAATATCGGTTTGCGCAAGGCCGCGTTTTTTCGGGAAAAATTCTTCGTCTATGCCCCAAAATTCGGCGATCTCTTTTCTGTGTTCTGGTTTTTCTAACATTCTATAACCCGGTAAACCTGAACAGCTTGACCATTCACGTGTGCCCATGGCGTTGCACTGACCCGTAATAGAAAGTGAGGTGCCGCCAGGCTTACCAATGTTACCGGTAATAAGGTTGATGCTGTTGATGCCCACTACGCCATCGCTGCCGTGCGTAGATTGGTTGATGCCCATTGTCCAAATAGACATGGCGGTGCCCGCTTTTGCATACAAGCGCGCAACCTGACGGATGCTGTCTTCGCTGATGCCGCAAATTTTTGATGCGGTAATAGGATCGTAATCTTTTACGCAGGCTTCTACGTCTTCAATGCCTTTGGTGTGGGCATTAATGTAATCGCGGTCTTCTAGGCCTTCATCCAAGATCACGTACATTAGGCTGTTCATTAGCGCTAAGTCGGTGCCGGGTGTAATGGCTAGGTGAATGTCAGCGAATTGCGCAAACATGGTCACGCGTGGGTCGATAACGATCAGTGGGAATTTGCGTTTTTCTAACGCTTCTTTTAAGCGCCAGTAAATAATTGGGTGTTGTTCAGGTAGGTTTGAACCCCATGCCATTAGGCAGTCGGTGTGTTCAAAGTCATCGTAGCAGCCAGGAGGGCCGTCGCTACCAAAGCTGCGCTTGTAACCACTTACCGCAGAGGCCATGCATAAAGTGGTATTACCGTCGTAGTTGTTTGAACCGATGCAACCACGGGCCAATTTGCCTAGGCTGTAAAATTCTTCGGTTAATAGCTGGCCTGTGGATACTATGGCAAAGCTGTCTTTGCCGTGCTCAGCTTGAATGCTTTGGATTTTTTCGCCCATGTGATCAAGGGCGGTATCCCAGCTGGTTTTGTTCCAAGCTTCGTAAGGGGCGTTACGCATTAATGGTTTATCACCACGGCCTGCCGCATCAAATAATTCGTGCTCAAAAATCCCCTTGATGCACAACTTGCCGCGGTTTACGTCGGCGTTGGCATTACCACGAGTGGCCACGGCTTTGCCGTCTTCGTTTAGGCCCACTTCGATGGAGCAACCTGTTGAGCAATAACCACAGGTGGTGTATTTCCATTCGTGTACTTTTTTATCGGCAATGCGAATGGGATTACGTTCTTGGCGTGCGAATACTGACGCAGGATCAAAACCTTTTACGCCGCCCTCTGAACTTTCTAAAAGCTCAGCCGGTTGTTTATTTTTTTTGCGTCCGAAAAACATGCAGCAAGTCTCCCAATCAATCTTATGGTTATGGCACTAATAAAGGGCGGCGAATAAACCGCTATATCGGTTTTCGCCCTAAAATAGTACGCCCAAGGTCTCTGCCTTGGTTAAATATTCATTTATAGCTAGGTATAGCAAGGGGTGGGCCAGAAGCGTCAGAGTTAGTGATAGAGTGGGATGTATGATTTTTTTGGGGAGGCTGGATTGGGAATTCACACTTCGACGGACGATGCTTCGCACCTGGGGTGAATTAGTTTGAGAGTGTCAGCTCAATCAAAACCGTTCGCCCTGAGCGTGAGGGCAGCCAAGTACAGAAAATAATCCCCATGGCTGATGGTCGAGCTAAATATAACTGGCAATATTTTTACTCACAAAACCAATGGATAGGAATATGGCTTTTTACGTTTATATCTTAAAATGCTCTGATGATAGTTATTATACTGGCCATACAGATAACCTAGAGCGAAGACTGTCAGAGCATCATAATAAAATGCACACAGGTTGTTATACCGCAACTCGCTTACCCGTGACGCTAGAATTTCAGCAGGCATTTGTTACAAGAGAAGAAGCCCTTGCAAGTGAAAGGCAAATTAAAGGTTGGAGTCGCAAGAAAAAAGAAGCTTTGTTTGTAGGTGACTGGGAAAGGATCTCTCAGTTATCCAGAGGGGTTAAGTAGCCATGTTTTTAGTGAATGCTCGGGCATTGCAGTCCTTCGACGGTCGTTCGTGCCTCACTGCTCAGGATGAACGGGGATTAATGTGGCTACTGGGGTGAATTAGTTTGAGAGTGTCAGCTCAATCAAAACCGTTCGCCCTGAGCGTGAGGTACGAACAGTCGAAGGGTGAGGGCGCCTATAAGCAATTTAATCCTGATAACACTCACAATCGCAACCCCTTCGTTCGTGCCTCACTGCTCAGGATGAACGGGGATTAATGTGGCTACTGAGGGTGAATTAGTTTGAGAGTCTCAGCTCAATCAAAACCGTTCGCCCTGAGTGTGATGCCTACAAGGATGTAGGATATTAGAATAACGCAGGAGCAGTTATCAAGGTACGAACAGTCGAAGGGTGAGCAAATTAATCCTGATAACGCTTCACAATCGCAACGCCTTGGCGATAACCCAAACCGCCATTGCCATGAATTAGCCCGATTGTTTCTGGGCCATCATTTAATCGGTGATGCATAGCGATCAAAGCATTTAATGCTGGATTATTCCAAGCACCGCGGGCCAGGTTCATGCCACCGGTTATGGTGATGCTATGTTCTTGTAAAAATTCAGGGATGTTTTCAGTTATGTCTACCAAGCCGCTGATTAATAAAAACGCCATTGGCACAACAGGGTAGCAGGTGTAGGTTTCTAGTAATGCATTGCCTGCTTTAAATGTACTGGCGAAATCCATGTTGGCTTCAGCGCAAGCGGATTCGTAGGCTTGCTTCAGGTGATCGTAGGTGGCTATTTTTTCGATATGGTCAGGGCCATCAGCATCTAGGCGACTTAATCCAACAGCTTTAACATGCAGCCACTCTGTTTTTGGAATATTAAGTTGCTGTGCCACATCAGCCCTTGTGATTAATATTCGGCCTGAAAAATCCACAAGGGGGTTTGCGCAGTCGACCCCTCTAAACAAGCTGGTGATGGGTTGGTGCCAGCGTTCACTGGGCAGCAGTTGCTCGCTAAAGTTTTGTGCAAGCGCATTTCGATAGCTGACTTTATAGTTTTCGAATAAGTGCTTGGCGAAATCCATAAATTGGGTTTCGTCTAGGTCGTGGTTTTGCCTAAAGCTATGGGACAGTTCTGTATACAGCTCGGTCAGTGGAGCTTGCTCACCGTAGACTGACATTTTTTTAAGGCGTTCGTCTCGCGAGTAACCTGTTTTGATAAAGTCTTCACCGCTGATAAACACTGCAGGGGCACCGTTTTCAATTAACTGTTTAGCGGCTGATAGTGCTTCTATTGGGGCGCAACCACTGCGAAAGTGATTGGCTTTTTCAGGGGCATCCCAATCTGTTTTTAAAGGGTCTATGTATAGGTGTTCTGGTGTAAACCCTAGATCCAGTATTAGAGACTCTAAATGCATCACATGATCAAGACTGCCAATGCCGTCTTCTTGTTTTGCGGCAGCGATAATATAGGCAGGGGTGTGCGTCATGTTCTTCTCATTATTATTTTTGGTGTATAGCGGTTACTAGAAATTATAATACGGTGTATTACGCGCCTACGGTGCTAATAGCACCCTACACGGAACCGGTAATATATCCTAATACGTGACTGTTTGGAAAAATCGTAGGGTGTATTAGGGCTGTTGGCCCGTAATGCACCATTGTAAAATGTCATGAAAAAAAATTGTAGAATGCGTCAGCTGCTTGCCGGTGTATTACGCGCCCACGGCGCTAATAGCACCCTACGGCATCGTTACGGCATTATTTTTTTTTGCCAATAAAAAACCCGCACTTGGCGGGTTTGTATCCATCACATTTAACTGACTACTTAGCGGCTTCGTATGCTGCCATGCTTTCTACAATGGCTTTTTTAGCCGCTTCAGCATTATCCCAGCCGTCTACCTTAACCCACTTACCTTCTTCTAAATCTTTGTAGTTTTCGAAGAAATGCGCGATTTGATCACGAAGCAATTTAGGCACATCGTTAATGTCTTGAATGTCTTCGTATGCCTTGCTGATTTTAGAGTGTGGAACCGCTAATAACTTAGCATCTTCACCGGCTTCATCCGTCATGTTTAATATGCCAACCGGACGACAGCGAATGATCGCACCTGCTTGAACGGGGTAAGGAGTAATAACCAATACATCTAGTGCATCACCGTCATCTGCAAGGGTGTGGTTGATAAAACCGTAGTTTGCAGGGTAAAACATGGGAGTGGCCATGAAACGGTCAACCATCAAGGCGCCGCCCATGTCTTTATCAATTTCGTACTTGATTGGGCTAGAGTTCGCAGGGATCTCGATGGCTACAAATACGTCATCAGGAGCGTCTTTACCCACTGGGATTAGATCAAAGTTCATGTGAAATCCTATGATTAGCTTAATAAGTTATTAGAGTATGTAATAAATTATACAGGCTGATTGCTAGAGGGGCTAGGGCGACAGGAGCCGACCTTGGTATAGGTCAAGAAAATGCAATAATCTTCATAGCCCACAAGGTATGGCCTATGAAGATTATATTTATGAGCTTACATTGGAAAGTAGTGTGTTTAATAGTTATGTATGCAGTGTTTAGCTTTTTGCCTTTGCTATAATCTCTTTAATTTCTGGCACACAACTGCCACAGTTTGTACCGGCTTTCAATTCAGCCCCAACCGCTTCAGCTGAGCAGCAACCACCTTGCACAGATTTTTGAATGGTTTTTTCACCCACACTAAAGCATGCACATACGATTCGGCCAATGTCTTCACCTGCAGGGGCATGGCCACTTAATAATGCGGTACGCGCACGTTTGTCTAAGCTGTCTTTTTCAAACTGCATGCCCAGCCAAGTTCGTTCTGGCAGGTTGGTATTTGGCGAGACCATGGCGACGGCTTGTAGCTTGCCTTGTTTGTCTACTAAGCCTAAGCGATACAATTGCGCGCCTTTGTCTTGATAGTTTAAAACTTCTAGGCCTTGTTGTTGTGCGTGTTGCTCATCTTTAAAGCCCAGCCAATTTAAAAGTGTTTCGATGGGGGCCGTCAGTTCTAAATTATTCGCCAGTTCAAAGCGGGTATGTGCAGCGCCTTTAGATGTGACCACGTAATCTACGTTAGGCCATTTAATATCCTTAGCGGTTAAAATAAAGCCATACCAATTAGCTTGAAAGCCTTTTACGTTTACAGGGGTGTGTTTGCTTTCAGGTTGAAAGCAAACAGGATCAACCTCTGGATTGACCACTGAGTTAATGCGGCCTGTTTTAGAAAGTTGTGCGGTCCAATGCATGGGCGCAAATACATCACTGGGTTTGATATTGTCAGTGATGTTTAATCGGCCCATCATATTGCCCCAGCGGCTTGCGACTTTTACAAGTTGTTGGTCTTGTAGATTTAACTGTGTGGCCGTTGCAGGGTGCATTTCAACAAAGGGTTCACTGATGTGTTGATTCAGTTTTGTGGCCAAACCAGTACGTGTCATGGTGTGCCACTGATCACGAATACGCCCAGTGTTCAGTTTTAATGGAAAGTCATTTGTAGGCGCGTTAACAGGTAGTCTAGGGGTTAACGGTAAAATGTTGGCTTTACGGGTGGCTGTAAAAAAATCACCTTCAGCAAAAAATCGATCTTTGCCATCTGGGTACTGTTTATTTACAGGCCATTGAATGGGTTGTAAATTTTCATACTGTTCATTTGTGATATTGGACAGATTCGAAATATCAAAGTCGCGCAAACGATGGTCTAAGCTATTTTCAAAGCCAGAAAGCTGAGCATGCTCTCTAAAAATATCCGCTTGAGTTTCGTATGTAAAATGGTCTTCGAACCCCATTTTTTTAGCCACTTGATTGATGATCCACCAATCGTGTTGTGCGTTGCCCGCTTTATTAAATAATGCACGCTGGCGGCTTATTCTGCGTTCGCTGTTGGTGACGGTGCCGTCTTTTTCGCTCCAGCCAGTGGCGGGTAGTTTTACATTGGCCAGTGCAACCGTATCGGTGTCTTTGATGTTATCGCTTACCACCACTAGCTCGCATTTTTCGAGCGCGCGTTTTACCTTGTCTGCGTTGGGCATGCTGACCACTGGGTTGGTGGCCATTATCCATACCGCTTTTATTTTTCCTTCATCAATGGCATCAAATAAATCCACCGCCATCAGGCCAGATTTTTCTGGCAGGGTATTGGTGCCCCAAAAGCGTTTGATACGATCTATGTTGTCGTCGGTGAAGTCCATGTGGCCGGCCAGTGTATTAGCGAGTCCGCCTACTTCTCGTCCGCCCATGGCATTGGGTTGGCCCGTTAACGAAAATGGCCCTGAACCGGTTTTACCAATGCGGCCCGTTGCAAGGTGGCAATTTACTATGCTGTTTACCTTGTCTGTTCCGCTGCTGCTTTGGTTAACACCTTGGCTATACAGGGTGACGCTTTTTTCGGTATCACAAAATAAATCGTAAAATGTTTGTAAGTCGTTTTGATCTAGACCGAGTGTTTTTGCAAGATCGGATATTTTTCCACTAGACTTTTGTGCTTCTAACACGCTTTCATCAAGGCCATTGCAATGTGAATCCACATAGCCTTGATTAATTTTGTTTTGTTTTTTTAGTTCGGCTAATAAACCATTGAACAACCAAACATCGGTTCCTAGGTTAACGGGTAGGTGCAGGTCGGCAATATCACAAGATTGGGTTTTTCTCGGGTCGATCACCACCACTTTTACGTGAGGGTTAGTTTCTTTGTGTTTTTTAATGCGTTGAAACAAAACCGGGTGACACCAAGCCATGTTGCTACCAACGATGGTGATTAGGTCGGCGTGTTCAAAATCATCATAACAACCGGGAACCGTATCGGTGCCAAAGGCACGTTTATGCCCAACCACGGAAGACGACATACATAAGCGACTATTGGTATCGATGTTGGCACTACCAATGAACCCTTTCATGAGTTTATTGGCCACGTAATAATCTTCGGTTAATAATTGGCCAGATACATAAAAGGCAACGGCGTCAGGGCCATGTTCTGCAATGACTTTTTTGAATCCATCAGCAACGCTATTAAGCGCGTGATCCCAACTTGTGACTTGGCCGTTTACTTCAGGCTCTAATAATCGTTCTTTGGTACTGACCGTATGACCCAGGGCGCTGCCTTTAGAGCAAAGACGGCCTAGATTAGCGGGGTGATTTTCAAGGCCGGTAATTTCGACACTGCGATTATCTTGATTGACAGTGGCCTTGATGCCACAGCCGACACCACAATAGGCACAGGTAGTATGCTTCATAGTCTGTGCAGAAGGGTTGGCATTTGAATCTTGGGTGCTGGCGATCATACTCACAGGTTAACCTCTACAACGTTCTTTAATGGTTAAGCGGCAGTTTAATCAACCTGCTCTTGGTCTTTTTATGTCACACTTGAATGTGTTCATTGCCCCATCTGCTCTTCGCAAAGGGCTCGGCCAAACATTAAATAAGGTCGAATGGCTGTGACAGATGTTTTGTTATCTAGCAGTTCATTATAGAACGCTCCTTCCTGCGTGTCTCCATACAATACAACGCCTTGTATCTTATCGTCTTTGATAACGATCTTTTTATAGATGCTTTGAGATTTGTCGCGGTAATACAGGTATTCACAGTCTTCATCACCGTTAAAGTTACCAACAGAGAATAAATTAATACCGGTGACTTTTAACTTGGTGGCGGTGGGCAGTGTTTTAAATACAGCCACACCATGCTCACTAAGTTGGTTGGCCAGTACTCGGGCCTGATCATAAAGTGGAGCCACTAGACCAAATGTTTCGCCACGATGCTGTATGCACTCACCTAGGGCGTAAATTGAAGGGTCATACGTTTGCAGGGTGTCACTGACCATGATGCCTTTTTCGCAGTGCACACCAGAGTCTTGGGCCAATTTAAAGTTGGGGCGAATGCCAATGGCCATGATCACCATATCTGTTGCTAATTCAGTGCCATCTTTGAATAATAATTTTGTCACTTGGCCATTTTCATCACCTACAACCTCTTGGGTGTAAGCGTTCATTTTAAAGTTAAGCCCACGCTCACTCAGTTCTTGTTTCAGTAGTTCACCAGATTCTTGATCTAACTGGCGGTTCAGCGGAATGCTGTTGCTGTGAACAACGGTGACATCCATACCGCGACCGGCAAGGCCCATGGCCGCTTCTAAACCCAGTAGGCCAGCACCAATCACAACGGCTTTTTTATAGGTATTGGCAGCTGAAATCATGTTTTCAACGTCGGCAATATCGCGAAAGCTCATCACACCTTTTAAATCGGTGCCTGGAATAGGAAGAATAAAGGGTTTGGATCCGGTGGCAATGATCAAACGATCGTATTCGGTGGTTTCACCATCTAGGGTGTGCACACACTTTTTAATACGGTCTACCTTGCTGATGAACTTGTCTTTGCCTGCATTCAGTGCAATGCCATGATCTTGATACCACTGTCGGGTAAAGATCATGATTTCATCTAATGTTTTTTCACCAGCGAGCAGCGGAGACAGCATAATACGGTTGTAGTTACCGTAAGGCTCGTCGCCGAATACGGTGATGTCGTATTGCTCTGGGCAGCTGATCATTAGCTCTTCTAATAATTTTGCCCCGGCCATGCCGTTACCAATTAACACCAGTTTTGGTTTGTTCATGCGCAGAGCTCCAAATTAAACGTGTTAAATAAAAAAGAGTCATGGGTATTAGGCGACCCATGACTCTGTAAAGGGCCTGCATTGTACATTTAGTTTAATATACAAAAAGCATTTTTTGAGGGGTATTGATTCTTAATTCGTTAATTAAGCGGCAACCAGTACTCGGTCGCCATCTATTTTTACTGAATAAGTTGGAATGCTTAACGTGTCGTCTTCTAAGCAGCTGCCATCAGCCAAAACGTAGTGTTGTTTGTATAAAGGGCTAGCAACGGTTAGCTGGCCTTTAATGTCACAAATTAAACCACGGCTTAATACGTTGGCTTTTCCAACTGGGTCAAAGTTACCCAGTGCAAATAACTCTTCAGTACCTGCAGGTCTAAAAATAGCAACCTGTTGGCCGTTAACCAGCGCACATACACCCGTGTCTTTATTAATGTCGTTTAGGGCGCAAACGTTTACAAAATCCGTCATGATTATTACCTTTCTTTTTTGTTAGATCTTATGGGATGACCTAACAGAACTGAATTCAATTTTTACAACCTACGCTGCAATGCATAGCGTAGGTGTTTAAAATGTATTTACGATACTGCTATCAGGTCTGCGCTGTTTAAGCGTTCTTTTTCGTTAGCAGGGCGAATTTGTCCGCGCTCTTTAACAAACTGAATGTTTGTATCTTTATCGTCAGCGTTAATGAAGTGGCTGAAGCGTTTCAGTTTTTCAGGGCTTTCTAGAGTTGTTTTCCACTCACACTGGAATGTGCCAACAATCGCTTCCATTTGCGCTTCTAGTTCTTCAGCAAGCCCTAGTTTATCTTCTAGTACCACTTCTTTCAGGTAGTCTAGACCCCCTTCTAAGTTGTCCATCCAAACACTGGTACGTTGTAAGCGATCGGCTGTTTTCACGTAGAACATTAAGAAGCGGTCGATGTATTTAATCAGTGTTTCTTTATCTAGGTCTTGTGCCAGTAAGTCTGTGTGACGCGGTTTCATACCACCGTTACCACATACGTACATGTTCCAACCTTTTTCAGTGGCGATCACACCCACGTCTTTACTTTGTGCTTCTGCGCACTCACGGGTACAACCCGAAACGGCGAATTTAATTTTATGTGGAGAACGTAAACCCTTGTAGCGGTTTTCTAATTCAATGGCTAGGCCAACTGAATCGTCTACGCCGTAACGGCACCAGGTAGAGCCTACGCATGATTTAACAGTACGTAACGATTTACCGTAAGCGTGACCCGTTTCAAAACCGGCATCGATTAAACGCTTCCAAATTTCTGGTAGTTCGTGCAGTTGTGCACCAAATAAATCAACACGCTGGCCGCCCGTTAGCTTGGTATACAAACCGTAGTCTTTAGCAATTTGGCCAATTTCGATCAGGCCTTCTGGTGTCACTTCACCGGCTGGCATACGCGGCACAACAGAATAGGTGCCATCTTTTTGCATGTTACCAAGGTAAATGTCGTTGGTGTCTTGAAGGCCAATATGTTTGTCGTCTAGAACGTATTCGTTCCATACCGACGCTAAGATTGAACCGGCAAGGGGCTTACAAATTTCACAACCGTGACCTTTACCGTGTTTTTCTAATAGCTCTTCGAATGATTTAATTTCTTCGATGCGAACCATGTTGTACAAATCTTGACGTGTGTAAGCAAAATGCTCACAAATGTCGGTGTTTACTTCAACACCTAGGTTAGCCAGTTCGGCGTTCATTACCTGTGTAACCAATGCTGTACAACCACCACATGCAGTTGCAGCTGTGGTTGCGCCTTTAACGTCACCAATGGTTTGTGCACCATCGCGAACGCTGCAACAAATAGCCCCTTTACTCACATCATTACATGAACAAATTTGAGCGGTATCTGGTAATGCATCGGTACCTAGAGCTGGTTTTTCCATGCCGTCTAATGAAGGCAAGATTAAGGCTTCTGGATTTTTTGGAAGTTCAATACTGTTTAAGGCAAGTTGAAGCAGGTTGCCGTAATCATCAGCATCGCCAATCATCACTGCGCCTAATAAAAGTTTTTTATCAGCGCTAACAACAATCTTTTTATAAACTTGGTTTACTTCATCATTGTAAGAATAACAAAGGGCGCCTTCTGTTCGAGCGTGGCAGTCACCAATAGACGCCACATCAACACCCATAAGTTTTAACTTGGTGCTCATGTCGGCACCTTCAAAAGTGTCGGTGCCCGCCCCTGTTATATGCTGTGCTGCTACCTTGGCCATGTTATAACCAGGGGCAACTAATCCGTAGATCATGCCACCCCATAGCGCACATTCACCGATTGCGTAAACATCTGGGTCAGACGTTTGGCAATGGTCATTAATTGAAATGCCGCCTCTTGGGCCTAGTTCAATTTCTGATTCGCGGGCAATTGCGTCTTGTGGACGAATACCTGCGCTGAATAAGATTACATCGGTTTCTAGTGATTCGCCGTCTGCAAATTCCATTTTATGGAAGCATTCGTCACCGTCAGTGATGTTTTGAGTATTTTTACCTGTGTGTACTTTCACACCCAGTTCTTCAATTTTGGTTTTTAGTAGCTCGCCACCGGCTTCATCAACTTGCACAGCCATTAAGCGAGGCGCAAATTCAACCACGTGGGTTTCTAATCCAAGGTCGTGTAAAGCTTTAGCGGCTTCTAGGCCTAATAAACCACCACCAACAACAACGCCTACTTTTGCGCCTTGAGCGGATGCTTTAATTTCTTCTAAATCTTCAATGGTACGATAAACAGGGCAGTTGGCTCTGTCATGACCCGGTACTGGTGGCACAAACGGAAAAGAACCGGTAGCCAATACCAGTTTGTCGTATGAAATGGTTTCGCCAGTTTGTGTTTTAACGATTTTAGCTGAACGATCAATCGACTCGGCTTTACAGTTTAATTTGATATCAATCTTGTTGGTTTCAAAAAAGCCTTCACTAACTAGGCTTAAATCTTCGGCGGTTTTACCTGCAAAGTATGAAGAAAGGTAAACACGGTCGTAAGCTGCACGAGGCTCTTCACATAACACGGTGATGTTGTAGCTTTGAGTATCATCAATGGCCACTAGGCTTTCTAGGAACTTATGGCCAACCATGCCATTGCCGATCACAACGATATTTTGAGTTGCTGACATTATTCTCTCCGGGCCCTTATTAAGGGGGTAACAAGCTAATTTATTTAATATTACCCATTGCTTAGCAACAGCCATGCCACAATATCAAGCCCCTGATTTATAAGGGTTTTATATGATTATCAAGCTGTAGGTATGGCATAAAACATTCTTTATGCTCCAATTAAGGGCGGCGTAAAAAATAATGATGCATTTTTGTGGTGCGATTGAAAAAGAGCGCTCAAGGCGCCCTTTAATTATTGAGGGTTTATACGCTGAATTAAGAATCTAGCCTGTAGCGGCTTCTTTCTTTTTGTTGTTATCTATTTCGACATACAAAGCGGTTATGTCATTCATTTGTTTGAGTATGGTTTCAGTGGTCATTGAGATGACCAATGGTGTGCTGGCACCTTTTGTAAGTTGTTTGAAGCCTTGTTTAGAGAAATTCCACTGAGTTTGTACTTTGCGTAATTTATGATTTACGAAATGTGTATTGTCAGGGCTTTCTATTAACTGTTTAAGGGCTAGATCAAATTCATCAATGGCGATATGCAGGCCTTCACCATAGTCCGAGATATTCCCCGCTAAACTGATGGCGCTATAAAATTTCGCAATGCGTTGGCTTAACATGCGCTGGCGACCAGAAAGGTTAACCCAGCGTGCACTTTGCCTTTTTGCGGCTTTTTCAAGTTGCTGAACCAGTTCTTCGCATGCCATAAGGGTGCGATCGCTTTGCGCTAAAATATCACCGGCGGCATTTTGATTCATTGGGGTGTTCAAGGTGTCTTTATATTGCCCCCATTCTTTTCTGATAACAGACAGGCTGATTTCGATTGCAGCGCTGTTCATGTCACTGGTAAACGATGTTAAATCCGTTAAGTTACTTTCAAATTTATTAATGCTGGCATTGAATTGGGCTTGTGCTTTTTCAGGTTGAATATCCATTTCTCGTAAAAGATACGCTTTTGCCATTCGCTGGCTAAGCATGCGCAGCCGGCCAGATTCGTTAATGGCCTGCGAAAGCGAATCAATCCCCGCGTACGAAGGTGTGCTGATGAGTGTCAGCAATAGGGTAAATATCAATGTGATAGCTTTCACGGATGCGCCTTAATTTAACGATTATTGGAACGTTGTATTTCATAGTGGTTAGAGGTGTTGATCAATACACCTATATGGGCATGATTGCATGCCTATATAGGTGGGGTTAGTATCTAAAACTTAATGATTAAAATTTAGCTGAACCTGTTAGCCAGATTTTTGTGGTATCGGCTTTTATGTCGCTATCGGCTAATTGAGCAACTTTCAAACTTGCGCCATAAGATCCGAATTTTTTAGCGGCAACAAATCCAAGCTCTGTGCCTAAATCTGCGCTGCCTTCAATGGCATCAAACTTATGCAGTTGGCCAACCAATTTTATACCGGCCACTTTTGTAACAGCAGAGGCATAAATATCTTGAATACCGTTATTACCAGCACCGCCTAAGTAGGCATCAGACCAACCGAAAAATTTATGATTTGTTCCTAATGGTGTTGCAAAAGCGGCCTGGCCATCGTCACTCCCAAATGCTTCATAACCAAGTGTTGCTTTCACTGTCCCCAATTTAGTGCCTGCATTTAAATGGTAATAAAGAGTAGAAAAATCACCGCCAGCGGAGGTTGTTTTATTCTGTGATGCAAGTTCTGCTTCAAATGAAATTTCGCCGGCCGTACCCGTGGCTCGTACACCAAATGTATCTAAGTCTAGTCCATCAGTACCGCCTACATCCCCGATGCCGTAGTAGAAGGCCGTTGCAGAAAGCTCTTTATTTATAGCGTATTTTGCGTTCAGTAATGTTATTGACTCTTCAGTGTTGTCATCCGTAATCGTATTGCGGTTGTTTGCAATTGCAGCAAAAATAGTTGCACCTTCAATGGATTTATTTGTAATAGAAATTGCATCAAATGTGGCTTCATCTTGACGGAAAGCAACGCCGCCTACATGACGCTGATTATCAAGTACAATACGTTGGTTACCGGCTTTAACTGTTGAATCAAAGCCTGAATACTGAATGTACGCCTGATTTATCTGTGTCGTTTCTTGGTCTAGGACTAGGTCATACTCGGTTGCCGTATTACCATTTTCTTTGTCATAGAAATCATCTGTAAGCTGTAGAACATTATCCCCTTCTACTAATACAGAGAAGCCAGAAAGGTCTCCAGACTTAAAAGTCGCTCGAGACTTCAAGGTATTAGCCAATGCTGCATCGGCACCGCCTTCTACATCAGCGCTTTCTACGCGGTAGCGAAAGTTAAGATCAACGCTTGAGCCTTTTACAAACTCGTCAAAGCTTTCTGCTTGAACAGAAACAGCAGAGCTTAATGCTATTCCACTGATGGCCGTTGCTAATAAAGTTTTGTGTAAAGTTTTCATTTAAGTTTCCTTTATATATGAAAATGTATTTTTGGTTTATTAATCTATAAGTCTTAGAGCAACGGCTATGCCAATCACAAAAAAAATATTTTTCAATTGTATTTTTAATATAAATAAAGTTTTTGCTTGAAGC
>ERZ1027208.298-NODE-298-length-21094-cov-62.844147_pt1 | contig 21094 bp, 19 predicted proteins | sample MGYA00520867_ERZ1027208 | MGnify/ENA primary metagenome ERZ1027208 (study PRJEB33311, sample SAMEA4378413) | marine metagenome | biome: Marine biome; feature: Fjord; material: Water | collected 2014-07-20T08:00:00Z/2014-07-... | depth 75 m ...
TACCATCCTCACCTGTGTAGCTTCCATCAAGAGAATATGCGTTTGAAAATATATAATCATTCCATTTTGTTTCTCCTTCTTCAACAAGATTAGTCTTACCATTTTCTCCTACTCCTTGTGGTATTCCCCCTAAAGGATTCTGTTCATGAGAACCTCCTGCCTCAAATAGAGTAACCAACTGTTCAGCACTAGACTGCCCAGTCATTTGACCACCTTGATTAAAATCATTAGTATTCTTACCTCTGTACTCATCTATAAAATCATAAGCATCAGTTTGTGGTGGCATTGAATTTTGCTGTGGAATTGAATTCTGATTATATTCACCAGCCTGAGCAAAGTCATTAGCAGGATTTGTTTTTAATTCTTGAGGAGCATTTGTATAAGTATTGTCTACTTCTTTATTGCTCTGAAGCATCTCGCTTTGATTGATGTTTTTAAGATCAATATTATCTGGTAAATTATTATTAGGCGAGTTGTCTCTGTTGTAAGAGTCAAAGTGTTTTTTAAACTTATTAAGATATTGATCTCCTGTTAAGTTTACAGCACCAGGAACTCTGAAGTTTACTGGATCTTTAAGAAACTTACGAGCATTCCCTGCTCCTAAAAAGTGAACCATAGCTGTTAAAGAATTCACATCATAACTTGAGTTGAACTCTCTCTTTAGTTTGTTGGCATATTTTTCACCATAAGTAAAGCCTGCAAGATTTCCATTTAAGGCTTTATCCATTATCCTTTCTTGAAGTTGTGGATTGTTTATAAATTGCCTTTTAGTAACCCCTTTCATTTCAGGGTCTTTTTTAATAAGATTATATAAAAATTGGTATCTACCTGCTGCAGAAGAAGTTTTGTTTTCTAAATACTTTCCACCAGCTGACTCAACCATGCCTATTGCATACTTGTAAGCCTTTGAATTAAACCCAGTTCTTTTTTTATTATCACTCATAATACAAATATATGAAATAACACTTAATTTGTCAATATTCTATATCACACACTATTAGGGTTGCGTATAGAATATTGTTATGTCATGTAAGATTAATTTTTTTCCATCAGTATTATTAAAGATAAATTCAGCAAAACCCCAAGCACCACGAATTCTTTCTCTACTGTTAGCTTGACGAGGGAAGTTTATCTTCCAATTTCTAAATTTCTTCCATACATTTTTTCTAAGCACCAATGGTACTTCTCCAGAATCTTGATAATCATTATAAACTCTTACATTAGTTAACCCTTCTAAAGGTAGCTCAACGCCATCCTTAGTAAGCTCTAACTTAAATGAAGCATTATTAAGTATGATTTCATTTCCTTCAGGAGCAATATGAAGTGTGATTGAGCTTTTAAAAGTTTGCCCATAAAAACTATTAGCATTACCTTCAAAATGTTTCCATAAAGAATTAGAAGAAGGGTCTGTTGAAATTAATACAGATCCTTTATTTATATACCATGATGGCTTGTAGTCATAAAAACTAACAAATACACCTTGCTTCTCATTGAATCCTAAAGTAAACTCATCTGATGATTGTAAGAATGAAAAGTATACATCATCATTTACAGGATTGTAACCTAACGAAACACCAGTACCTAATACAGGATTGTCATTTTTAATATCACTAAAGTTAATTCTATTTAGTAATTCGTGATGTAATCCATTGGAATCAGATAGCTTAACTATTGATGATCCGTCAAATGCCATTATACCTCTGTTAATTAGATCTACAAAATAAAAAGTTTTGTTAGAAGTAATTACACCCCATTTATTTAAACACCCATTAGTTGTGCTAATGTATTTATAGTCATGAAGTATTCCTCCAGTACCAAGCTCAAGTCCAACACCGTCATCTCCTGAGACTTGAACTCTAGGATTAATTGCAATGTGAGATACAGCAGTGTCTTGTAGACAGAATATTTCATCATTTAAATTAACTACAGCATTTATTGGCCCGAATTTACCGTCAAGATCAATACTCTCATTGCTTAAGAAATCTGTCCAGCTGTCAATAAACTCTCCAGGTATTTTAGGTTTTGATGAAATTAACCTTCCGTCAAACTCTTGAATCTTTTTTAACTTAGTTCCTAAGCCAACAGACTTAACTAAAGTTGGCTGTTGAGAATATACTGTGTTGTATTTTTGATATTCTTCATATTTTGGTTGCCACCTGTTGTCCCAAGTTCCAACTGATAAATCATTTCTGTTTTTTAAATCAACAGTTGTTTCAACCTTAATTGATACTATTTCAGATACAATATTATAATCTGCGTCAGTTATTTCAAAATCATCTTTAACCATTTTTGTAAATGTAAATGTATTTACAAAAGTATCTCCAGGTGATTTTATTAATACAGACGAATTGCTAATCTCAGAGAACTCACCTATATCAATATAAGATGAATTAGATTTAGATTCAAACGACATACCTCCATACATCCCTCCAGTGTATAGTAAATAATCTTCTTTTACGAATTCAGCAACAAGAACACCTTTTGTTTTTCCAGTAGCTGCAGCTGCGTGTATTTGTTCTATACTTTTTCTTGAGTCTATTTGTGCTTCAGGAGAGTCATCTCCTTCTGCAAATGTTATACACTTAGCACCAATAGTATTACATCCTATTATTCTTCTTTCTACATCTTTATTTACACTGTCAGAATTCTTTCTGTCAATCCAGTTGTCAAGTCTCATTGTTTTTAAATTATTAGAGTATCTTAACTTAGGGTCGTTATTGTATGTAGTAAAGTCTGCACCTTCCTGAGTTAATTCAGGAGATCCATATACATCCCATTCATCTTTTCCTGTTGAAGGATTAAAGTCTCCTTGAAAACTTCTATATACTTGATGTGTTGCTCTAGTGTGCTTACCATTAGTTGGGCCAAAGAAACCTAAATCAGATAAGTCTGATGGCTTCCCTGTTAAACGTTGAGGCTGAACTCCAGGAGTAGAACTTGTTATTCCATTAATAAATTTTGACTCCGTCTCATTTACTGCTGTCAGTGGATTAGTTTCTGTTGACCAGTTAGCAAGGTAATCCTGCTCCATTAATCCTATTATTTTTAACTTGTAACTAGAATCAATTGGGTTGTTTCTAAAAGTAACTTCAGGACTAAAGAATTGCATTAGTCTGTTGTATTGGAAATTTTGTGCTCTCCAATCTTTACTAGCAGCAGCTTTAAATCCTTCTGCATAAGAGTCTCTTTTTAAATCATCACGATCTAAATTTGTTCCATTTCGTGTCCATGATAATTCATGGTAATCTTGACATCCTACAAAAGGAGTTTGAGTCTCAAACATCCTAGTCATAGATGGTATTATATCAGACCTAACGCTAGATTCTCCATTAACTGCTGACTTTCTTTCAGCTAGTTTTGTAAGTTTACTTCCATGAACGTAATTTGCTACCATTGGATTAATGAATCCTTGAGAAAATATAGTTTGATCAACTAAAGTTCTATCAGCTCTTAATATTTTATAACCAACAGGTTTATCATCTTCTGTTAAAAAGTTTGACTCTGTATTAAACCATACATAAAACTCAGGAGTAAGAGTAAATTTTAATTGATTATAATTACCCTGCAAGTTTCCTTCAGGAGCACGTAAATCCATTATCCATGAAGGGTCTGAATATTGACCTCTTCTATTGTAGAACTTAATACCTAATCTGTAAAGCTCTCTATCTTTTAAAAATTGTAATTCAGATGCCTCTTTTTCAGACAAGCCTCCTTGAACAACCTCTACTTCTATATACTTCCCCGTTGCTCCTAAAGTTGATCCATCTTCCTGATATTTTTGAGAATCATAATCTCTATTTATTGAATCATGACCAGCTCGTAATGTAAAATCAGGGCCTGTTACAGTAGAGTAAAGACCTAATACATTTAAGTAATCATCTACGTAAGCATTCTCTACTACATTAGCAACAGCAGAAGACCCAGAGCCAAATGAATAAGCTCTAGTATCTAAATCAACTTTAAATGATTTAGATGTTACATTAATAGGAAACAACCTATTGTCTTTTGTTGCAATATGTTTAGGTACAATAGGATCAGATCCTAAGAATAAAAAAGATTCTAATGATATAGACTTTTGAGAAGATCCATCATCTGTAATAAGCATAGATGAATAGTTATCAATCTGCTTATCTGCTACAATTTTTATTTCAGGAACTTGATTAAGAGAAGTGTATTTTACAGAATACAATACTATGTTTGTAAACTTAGCATCAATATTAGGTATGCTTACTTGCACAGATTTTCCAAGAATTTCATTAACTTCACCACCACCTAATCCATCTCCTTTGTCGATAGAAACTAACTCTGATAAAGGAGCTATAGTTGTTTGTGCTCCATTAAGAATATAAAGTCCATAAGTATATTGAACCATTCCAGAAGTGTGTGTACCTCCTGCAATAACACTATTTATTATTGATTGAGATAATGTAAATGTAGATACTGTATCAATAGAGCTTGGACTTAAATCAATTAAGTTCTCTCTATCACCATTCTCTATACTTTGTTTTAGATTTAAGAACCTAAGTTGATGAACCCCATCAGCAAAGTATATTTTTTGTATAACTGAGTTTTCGTAATTAAATAATATTTGAACTAAATTGTTTTTAGACAAACCTATATCAGCCATATAAAGCAAATCTAAGCCTAACTCACCATCATTAAGATTAGTAAGTTCCCAAAAACAATCCCACCCATTGTCATCTGTAGTTATAATTAACGCAGAGTCTCTTAATTCTTTTGTTCCAATAATTACTTGAGTTCCAGAAGTTTTTGAAACTGGAGATGAGGTAGTGTCAACATAAGTTTCTTCTAACTCACATCTTGGTATCACATTGGATACGGTTGAATATTTTAAATGCTTTACATTGTTGCCAACTGTATATGTTATCCTTGCATTATCAAAATCAAATATTGGAGTAGGAATGGAAAAAACTAACTCATTACCAGACTCGTTTGTAACCGCAAAGGAACTCTTTTGATCCGTTGCTAAAATTCTAATGTTCTTGGCATCAAAGTATTTATCCGACTGGAGATCACTCGCCAAGTCTTTAGACATACCTCGATAACTTGCCTTGTGTTGCTTTATCATTTTAGTTGATTCTCATTTGTTCCTGAGCACCTAAAAATTCAAATCTTCTTTTGAATTCAGTAGTACTAGGAAGGATTTGTGTAATTACATTTGTTAAAGCCTCCATCTCGTCTGGACTAGGTAGCTTCATATTTGCATCTGCTTGTGCAACATTAAAGCAGTAATCTACTTCAGCCTTGTTAAGCTTTCTGTCAGATACCATTTCCATGTCATTTAATATATCAAACCATTTGTACTTAATGTAGCTTTCAACACATCTAAGTAAGGTTTCATTGTCTAGTACAAGTGGATAGCATTCCTCATCAGTGGCAACAGCTTTATATATTATATCTATTTTTCCACTTTCAAAGTTAACAGAAATATACTTGCTATTAAGTGTGTATGTAAGATCTTTTCTAGTTGGAGTACCACCTCCTTCGTGAAAGAATTCTTGAGACACATCCTCACTAGCTGTTAGTGCTATTGGAACACCTGTGTCTACTCTTGTGATGCTTTCAATTCTTATCATATCTAATGGCTTAAGAGCACGTAGATTCACTACGTTAATTCTCTCCCTCTTCTTTGCATAGATAGAAGGAGCATCAAGTATTCTTAATACCTGTATTGCATTATCTACTATAAACTCATAGCTTAGATCCTTCATTAAAGGATTTCTCATTAACCTGTCGGCTATCATTTTAATGCTTACTAAATTACCTGTGCTTGCCATATTGTGTTATCTTAAAAATGCATCAATTTTCCCAGCAAATATTGCCTTAGATAATTGACGCTTCATTGTTCTATTAAAACGCATCTTATAGATGCTTTTGTTTTTAAAATTAGCTTTAGATCTTTTGTAGAATATTCTGAAGGTATGTCCATCAGTATGTTCGTTTGTGTATCTAATTTTTGTTTTATTTAATTTAGACTTTTTATTTTCAGCCCACAACTCTCTTGTTGCTTTCCAATTGATTGGAAGGTTATTTATAATGTTACCTTCTTCATCAATCTTTACTTCACTTTTAAACTTTCTTAATTCTACTTTACCAACCTTAGAAGGAAAGAAATATTCAGCTCCTTTTTTAGAAATCCTATCTCTTACATATCCGTTGTATTCTCTTAATATATTTCCAAATACAACTCTGCTTACTAGCTCTTTCATTTTTGGATCTGAAGCAAATTCTTTATAGAAATCACCACTACCAAAATCAGCCTTTACTCTATGTATTCTTTTATCTTCTTCTTTGTCTTCCATATCTTGGCGGTGCTAACAACTCTGTGTCGTCAGATGAATTATTATTATTGTCAGTAGGTATAGATAATGATCTAGTCAAATCCTCAACAACCATTTGAACAACCATATCAGACATTGCACCTTCAATTGGATAATCAATATCCCAAACGTCTAGTGTAGAATCATTTCCATTGCACATAAGCTCATTTGCTTCGTCAGGTTGCTCGAATATATCAGTCACCTTTATACTCTTAAGGAATTTGTGTTTATCATCCTTAGAGATGAGATATAGCTTTCCATCAAAATCAACTGCACAATAAGTTAAATGTTGAGTAAATCTATTTTCAAAAAGAAAAGGCAATCTTTCGATAGCAACAACATTTATTTCTATTTGAGTGCTGTCAGATTTACGAACATTAAGAGGCCCTTCTTTTCCTTTAATCTTTATTGACCTTGGCAAAGATATTGATGTAGATAGAATTTTACCCGCACAAGAATACCCGTCAACTTTATTGACGAGTTCTAAATCCACGCAAAGCTCTTGCTTAATTTCAATTGGCATGTGCCAACCATTTTTAGCGTACTGTTGCTTTAGCAACATTGCTCTTTTTAAGTCAATGAGAGAGGAAACTAATTCTTCAGATATGTTTGTATCGTCGCTAATTATATTTAGCTTCTCATAGATGTTATAGATTAATTCTCTTTTAGTCATTTTTTATTTATTAGTAATGTATTCCACCGAACCAAAAAGTACCGTCAGTATTTACATTGATTTGTGTAATATTTGAATTACCCTTATGATCAATCATGTTAATAGCAAACCCATTAGCCCATTGTGCTTTCATAGGTCTTGTAGCGTAGTTAAATGCTGGTGATGTAAAATCTGCACAAGCACCAATATTAAATGCGGCCATTTTGCCTTCTCTATAATTTTGAATACGATGAGTATGTACATAAGCACAACTTGTTCTTAACTTATCCAAATGAGCTTTAGCATTATGAATACTAAAGTATATTCCATGAAATATTTCAAAGTCATTTCCTAATGTGAAATAATCTTGACTCCATTTATTTTTTACTTGATAACCTCTGTTAACTAAATCCATTCCTTCTCTAGGAGCTACTAAAGGTGTTTTTGCATTATCCATATTTCCCATCCACCTATTGTGTCTGTCCTCATGGTTTCCATATAAGTATGTTTTCCAAGCACCTTTTGGTATAACCTGCTCAAACATATCTAATTCTTCATTACATGCAGCATATTCATCGTCAAGAGTTAATCCAGGTACTGCAGTAAATCTTCCTTTATCATGTGATGACAAAGTATTTATGTCTGCAAAATCTCCAAGTAAATGGAATCCTTTAATTTTGTCTTGATGATCCATCATCATTCTTCTTATTCCACTATGCAATCTTTTATTGTGAAATGGAACATGGTTACATCCCATTAAAATATGCATACCTTCTTGTTCTGAAATTGATGGTGCTATATTATTGCTTAACTTAACTGGGTCTGCTTTTTTTAATGAAGGTGCGAAAGGAGTGCTTTCTAACCTGCTAATGTTTTCTCTAAAGTCTTCTACAACAGTGTTCATCACACTTAAATACTCAGGGTTACACTTCTTCTTTACCTCTTTCTTTGCCTTCTTTATTTGTTCTAGCGTAAATACCTTTCCGTATTTTTTTGCTATTGCAAGTTGAATTGTTTCATTTCCCTTTTTTAAATAACCTTTTTTTAATGATAAAAAATCTTTAATAATTGATAAATTTTGCATCTAATACTTTTTAGTTAAAAATAATCTCGATGACAAATATAACTTAATTAACAATATAAGTCAAGTTATTGTATCATTAATTTATGATATACTAGCATAATAGGTCAGTTCCCCTTCTAGATAGGGTTATACTTGATAGTATTGTTCCCCCTTGTACATCCTTTAATGTTACTATTATTTGGGAAAGAACTATATTATTTCTAAAGTTAGGGGAAACAAAAGTCTCTAAACTAGCATTGTATAATGTATCCGATGTTAGTGTTTCTCCATTAATAGTAGTTCCTGAATTCTTTGTAAATACAGTTCCAATATTAATTTCAGTCCACTCAATCCAAACGCTTGAAGTAGTTTTTGCTGTTACTTCAAAATCATGAAAACAAGTAGATGAAGAAATTTCTACAACCCCTAACTGTCCTTCTCCTGATGGATTAGAATATTGTTCTCCAATTGATAGTGTCATTGTTCCCATTATGATGTGGTATATATTCCAGAGCCTTGATCAGCTATTGCAAATGTAAATGTTAATGATTGTACACTTGTTACTAATAAATCTGGATTGTAAATTAAATATCCTGAATCAATTTCAGCAAAAGTAATTTCTTGATTAGCTATTACATTAGATCCGTTAAACATTAAAGAACCAGTAGCAGGTAAAGTTAGTATCTTAAGCATTGATGCTGCGTCACCTTCTGGGTCAGAATAAACAGGGCTAGTCTCTGTAGTAAAGTTAGCTGATGTAAAAATGATTGTCTCTCCGTAAGAACTTGCTATTGTGTTATCACCAACAGCACTTGGCGGTAAGTTAACAGCTGTAGCAACATTCATTGTTATAACACCTGTACTTAATCCGCTTAATGAATTGGAACCACTGTCAGCAGCATCAAAACTAAAAGTATAATCTCCATCACCTGAACTAATGTAAGTAAAATTCCCAGTTGATATTTGACCAGAAGCTACTTGACTTCCTAATACGACATCAACACCATTTAGTTTAAGTGTTCCAGTAGAAGGTAATGACAGTATCTTTATATAAGATAATGCATCATCTTCTGGATCTGAATACACTGGTGAAGTTTCTGTTGTAAAATTGGCTAACGTAAATACATGAGTTGCAGCAAATGCAACATTTATTGTGTTAGCTCCTATTTGAGTTGGTCGTCCATTCTGAACACCACTATTAGTTATTGTATATAACATTTCTTGTTGTTTTAAATTATGATACCCAAATTAATGAACCAGTATCTCGAACACTCGCATTAAAGGAATCAGTTGCAATTGCATTACTATCTGATGCTATATGATAGAAAGCACCTGCAGCTAGTTCAGAGTTTGTAATTACTTGACCTTCTATTACAGGAGATCCTAAATAATAATAAATACCAGTGTTTGCATCTGATATTTCATCTATTCTTATTGCGTCCAGGTCATTTGCTTCTGGATCAAAGTAAGGTGCTATTGCATTTGTTGTAAAGTCTGCTACGGTAAATACTGTAGTAGTTCTGTTTCCTGCGTATTGTGCTCTATCTCCCACTGTTGCTGGCTCGTTTCCTATTGTTATTGCGTCTACTGTAACTGAACAAGCTACTGTGTTAGACTCTAATGGTAATTGAGAGTTCCTGTCATAAACAGAATAGTTAAATGAAACCCCATAACCAGTGTCTACGTCTCTAGTGTATGTAAGTAATGCAGGGTTTGCATATAATGTTTCTGTTAATACATCAACTCCATTGTATTTTAATACACCTTGAGTTGGTAAACTTTTTATTACTAAATTACCTGCAAGGCCACTTACATCATCAGAATATCCTGAGAGTAAATCTGAGTAAGAAAAAGTATAAACTTGATTTGGACTTAAAAGAGTAATTGAACTTCCAGTAATTGTCGGTGCAGTATTATCATTTGATCCTATAATTATCTCTGGTATAGTAATAGTACTATCCACATATCCTTGAACTGCTTTCTTTTCTAAACATATAAAAGGACTAGTTCTTTGTAGTTCAGCAACCATAGAGTCAAGCCTTTGAAGGCATTTATATGTTGGTGAATAACAAGCATATTTATAGATTAACTTCAATAAATGAACTTGATCTGTATTTGCTTCTCCGTAATGCTCCATTCTTGATGAAACATTATTTACGGATGTTATATATATTCTTGCGTTTTTCTCCTCCATTATACTGCGGCTAATACACAATCAATAACTCCTACTGAAACTATATTACCTGCTGTTGAAACGACAGCTTCTATGTCGTTACAAGCATCGCAATCAGAAGTTTCTGCAGTAATTATTAAGTTGTTAAGGTTTGTAATTGCATCTTGAAATCTTCCTAGTATCAAAGCATTTTTTGTTGCCTCTAAATACAAGTCAAATAATAATGCGTTTTGAAAATTTGCATTACAAGCAAGACAGGATAAATCTATATTTGCCACAAGTTGTGCCTGTACTACATAATACTGAGTAAGATTAAACGTAGCTGTCATTAATGCTTCAGGCTCACTTGTAGTGATTTCCAAAAAGTATATGCCAGTGAATGATGATAATCCAGCATCTGATGCTGTAATTGAAATGCTTTCTACTTCACTTGATCCTGCCAATAGGCCAGATAAATCAACTGATGCAGAAGGATCTTTGTATGTAGAGTCTGTCCATAGTAATATCTGTGTGACAGTTTGCCCAACAGTTACATTTACATCCAGGTCAATAGTAGCGAGATCAGTGGCTACTAAAAATTTTGTTACATTTATAGACATTGTTTTGTAATTTATTATTAATAAAAAAAGGGGACAAGGAATAATTTCCAGTCCCCTTTGGTTTTAATTTAGTAAGCTAGATTATTAAGCTGCTTTAATAGTTGCAACAGATGCTGCACCTAATATAGTGTTCAAATCAGCAATCATACCATTCACGTTAGCGTTTGGTGAATCAGCTGTAGGAATAGCTATTGTTAATCCTTTCTTAGATTTTTTAGCTTCATCTCTTCCTTCATCGTAATAAGCTATCTCGATAACATCGTAAGAACCACCTTTAACAGCAGCTAATTCTGGGCCTTGGATGTTGTGGGGATAAGCATTTAAACGTAAAGTATCTCCACGCTCACCTAATAAGAAATATTCCATTTCAAGAATCTGATGACCTGTACCAACTCCGTTGCTACCTTCTTCATTAACAGTTACTGTTGGGTAAGTAGTACAAGAAATGTCTACATCGAATCTGTCATAAGCAGAAACTTTTTGGTTTCCATTAAATCCAATGTCATCTAATTTTCCTTCAACAACTAAAGCAGCACTTGCTCCAGATCCAGTTTTAGAAAAAGTAAAGCTACGATTAGAAGAAGCAGTTGCTCCAACCTCTCTTGAGAAGTTACGGTTTAATGAACTAATAAGTCCATCAACGATAGCTTCTTGATCATCACCAGCGTTAGCTTTGTAATAACCTTGCTTTAAATAAGTGTCTTCTGGAGATAAAGAACCATGTCCTTGAATCTCGATGTTTACAGTATAAAGACTGTTAGCATCTACTGTCAATGCAGAGATAGTAACTTTCTTTAATGCTGCTGCAGTATAAGCTACTGAACGAACATCTAATACATTACTTGCTTTGATGGTGTCACTTGAGGTAATGTTTCCTAGTGCATCTTTTACGTAAAGCTTAAAAGCTTTCCCAGCAGCAACGGCATCACCGTCAGCTCCTAAAATAACCATATCATTTGCAACTCCTGCAGATTTCAATGTTGCTAAGCTTGTTACTGTTGCAGCAGGTGCATTACCTACATACATGTGTCTAACTTGGTTTTGACCAGCTAATCCCATAATAAAAATTGTTTTTAATTAATAATAATTTGTTTATGATACTATTTTTCAAATGTATGAAGATAGTATCAGATCTCCAAACATTAATTGAATTATTTTTTAAATTCTTGAATTTAATTGCACTCTAGACTGTAAAGTTCCATCTCTATAATCTAAAATAGCATTTTCAACAGCTATATTTATAATATCTCTGTGACATAATGGTGCTAAACTACAAGTAGATTCAGCGGTATTTCCTTCTATTGATAAACCTAATCCTTCTACATCCCCAGATAATTCCAAGTCCCCAACTATAATTGGAGATGGATAAGAAATATAACGTACATTATATTGAGATATATTTTGACTGGAAATAATTTCAACAGTTGTCTTTGAATTTTCCTTTATTAAATCTAATCTCCAAGCCTTATTTCTATTTGGCTTTCTAAACGGATTGTTTCTACTTACCATAAACTCATCGTGAGTAATTGGCAATACAGGAATAATCTTTCCTGATAATTTTCCGTTTGAGCTAGATAGAGTTACAGTCTCTAGTACAATATACATTGCATCATTGCTAATCTCATAGAATGTAGATTCACTCACAAGCCCCTTTGTTGAAGACACTTGCGAGGTTATCTTTTCATCTTTAACTAATTCATTTAAAACCCTTCTGGCTTTTTCATTAAGTTCAAATGAAGAACTATTATCTTTAGTAGAGTCATACTGCATTTTTACATACTGATCTTGAGCTACAGTAAGATACGAACTAATTTCGTATGTATCTAGGCCAGGTGCTCCTTCAAGAGCATTATTGTACCTAAGATTAAACTCTTCTCTTAATTCTGATGCAGTCATTTATCCTACTTTAAATTATTCTTAAGCTTTGCCTCTAATGACAATCTCATTTCTTGACCTAAATTACTTGCTAAGTATTTACTAGCAACATCTAAGTATGGTGTATCACCGTCAGAAATAGGCTCGTCATCTAAAGTATAAAACTTTTTATCTATTTTACTAATTGCTCCAAACTCATAGCAAGACTCAATTAGAACTTTAGTTTTAATATACTCATCACCCATAATAGAGACAAGTAAACTTGGGTTCTTTTCAAGCTCTTTATGAAGCTCAGATTGTAAGAAGTCTAATTTGTGAGACCTGTTAGTATTTCTACCTAAGTTTCTCAGTGTGTAACGTAACACTTCTTTATTGTCTTCGTACTTAACATACAATTTGTACGCTTGTACTTTGTTACCTACTTTATCAATCTCTTTAGCCATTGCTTCAGAAGCTGAGGTTATTACCCATTTATTAGTAGCTCTATGCTTGATCTCGTCAAGACTGTTTGCTACTACTGGACAAACCATTAATACTTTTAATTTAATATAATCATAAGGATCTGATAAATCTAATCTCATTTCATCCTTACTCAAATACACTGGCAAGATACCCATCTGGTAAGCTCCTCCATTTTCTTTCCAAAATCCACCATAGATTGATAAATCAATACCATTTAACACATGCTCTAATCCTTTTTTCTCTACGTTGGTAAGAAGATTTTTCATCTTCCCATTATCCATTGTTGGTGCAGGAATTGCATTCTCTGCTCCATTCAACATTCCTCCGTAAGCTACGTGCTTAACATCTTTTATTCCGTTAGTTTCGTTTGGAATATATTTTACTGATACAATTTTATCTTCCAAGAAATCAGTTCTTATTACATCAACTTCTTGAACTTCTTCAGTGGTTTTTTTAACCGCTGTTTTTTTAGCTACTGCCATTTTAATTTGTTTTAAACTTATTTATGATTCTTCCTTCCTTATGTGTAGGGGTTTTTATAGAACTCCCTAAAACTATATTATTAAAATAATCACCCTAGTGAACAACCAGGGTGATTAAGTTTATTATCATTACGCTAATACGTAAGGTATGATAGAAGCAGTTCTTGATGGATCATATACTACAACTCCTAATTGAGCCCATTTAGTAATTGTTCCACTATCTTCTAAAGTACCCATGTTATCATTGTTGATAGCACCTGTGAAAGGATTTCTGAAACCATATTGGTATCCACGAATCTCTTCAGCACCTTTAACTTGCACTTTTTGTATGTTTGGCTCACTAGGAGTACCAACATAAAATATATCGAATCTGTAAGATTCAGCAACTCCACTAGATCCAGGGATCTTGATTGTGTTACGGATCTTGTCATCGTAGAAATCATCTACTTCTAACTTCACACATACACCATTAGGAGCCATATACTCTGTAAACTGGAATCCAGCTGCCATTGCATTACCATGTAACTCAGAAGTTGTACCTCTTACTGTTGCAGGGTTAGTTCCTGGAGTACTCATGTTAGATGACCATCCTGAAGTTGTTTGTAATACTGCTTTGTGAAATTCTGCAGCACCTCTTTCTCCTGTACGAAGAATAAATACTCTATCAGAGAATCCTAATTTACCTTCACTTAATCCAAAAAGGATTTCTTCAAGTAACTCAATAGAGAACTCATTGTAGAAGTAAGTGTTAGACTGCTCCATTTGCTCACGGATACCAGATCCAATCTTGATACTACGACCAGATACATCTTTGTTGTGGTATTGTCCATCAGCAGTTCTGTTTGTCTTACCGTACATTAAGAATTTGTTTTTGTAAAGAGAGAATTCTTGCTCTACTAACCAATCTTCATATAAAGATAAAGCTCCAAATACTTTTTTGTTACCAGCTTTGTCAATAACAGGAAGACCCATTACAACTTGCTTGTTTGTAGCATCACCTGGAAGTTTGTGATCAATACGAATAGTAGTTAACTCACCTCTCATAGATACTGGAGTTACTCTACGAATACCACCTACTTCTCTAGAAAGACCTTTACCTACTGGTGCAAACTCTTCACTGAATTTTTTTCCAGCTACTAATTCAGAACCAGGAATACCTGATCTGTCAGATCCTGCAATCTCACATGCGTGAACCCACTGAGATCCTGACGCATAACCATCATCCAATATACGGATAGGATATACTTCATTTTTTTCTCCTACTACGATTTCACCTTTGAAGAACCACTGCTCGTCAAATGTTAATTCAAATTGCTGACCACCTTCACCGATGTTGTTGTCACTTCCTGTAACAGTTGCACCTTTGAAAGAAGCTTCTACTAAAGGAATGTTTCTTCTTGAAGAACCAATAAGTTCCCAATAGAATTCATTGTCATTGTCTACTACTTTTGTTTCAAATTTAGCTAACATATTCTCTAGAGACTTACCTCTGTTGATTGCTAACAATTTAATCATAGCCTCATTAATCTTTGTTGGGTTAGTTTTCCAGATAGCACTAAGAGTGTTTTCAGGATTAATCATACCAGCAAAGGCTTTGGCATCAGTTACTTGGAACCTACCTAATTGCATAATTTAGTTGTTTTGTGTGTCTATTCTTTTTTTAAGACACGGGTGTTAATAAAGTTGTTGTTATTCTATTTCCAAATCTTTAAGATCAGATAGTTTAAAGTTAGAATTATTGTCTGACACATTAGTATCAATCTTTCCTTCTTCAGTAAACTTAGCTCCTCTTAATAAATTTTCTATATTGTTGGTTATCTTAGTTTGAGTTTTTTGTTCCCCAAATAAACTAAAATCAGATAAACCTTTTGTTAGGAAAAATAAAGCTTCTAGTTTAATTCTAGATCCAATTGGATCAGCTTTCTGAGCCTGCATAAATGCATTTTCTTTATTTCCTAAATCAGTAGTAATCTGGTTGTACAATTCATCTTTTTGAGAATCATTTAATTCTATACCAGGTAATACTTCTGGAGAATCAGCAATATAAGACTTAATGTCTCTTAGGCTGTCTTTCTCATTTTGTTTAGCAGAATCTATAATCTCCTTAAGAGACTCTTCTTCTTTCTTAATAATACTTGATAATGCAAATTCAGCATCTTCTATGTCTGTACCAGCATCAACACTTCTTTGAGCCATTGCTTTAGCTCTGTCTTCACCATAACCTTTTTCAATAAAATCTTGTGTAATTGCAGTAAGTCTGAAATTAACATTAGCATCATCTTGAATGTACTCAGGCGTTACAGCCTTAAGCTTGTCAATAGTGTTTACTTTTTCAGCAACAGCCGTTATAGGTGCTCCTGATTTTTTAGCATCCTCAATAAACCTCTGTCTATCAGTTAATCTTGAGTCTACTTGTTCTTTAATCGCATCCTCAATATCTTTTAAGGATTTGATTTTTGTAATATCAAGCTCAGGTAAAACACCTTTGGCTTTGAATTCTGCAGCTAAGTTAGAATAAAGCTGTTCAGTCTCATTCAGTTTAGGAGAGGAAGAATCGCTGCCTTCTTTTCCATCAGCAGTTTTACCTGCCTGAACTTGATTTGTATCTTTACTCTGATTAGCTACGCTCTCTGGATCTTCAAATAGACCCTCACTACCAGTGTTTTTTATTTCTTCAACTTTTTTGTCAGTACCATCTACTGTCTGAGGTGTTGCACCTTTTTCTGCAGGTGGATTAGTATCTGCACTTTCTTTAGAATCCTGCTCACCTGTTACATCATCAAATAAGTCAATGCCACTTGTGTCAAAATTTAAATCTCCTAAATTCAATTCTTCCATAAATATATTTTATTAATTCTCCTTCTGCAAATTTACGGAATTAACGTAAAAATGTCCATTGAGTATTATAGCTAAAGTATACACCTATTTCTTAAATGTTTTCATCATTTTCTCTAAACCTCTAGATCCGAAATAGAACACAGTCATAGTAGTAAACAGAGATTCTATTGGGCCGATGTACATTTTATTTACAGTGAATGATCCCATGTTGCCATCGAACAATGCCATAAACATAAAGATTATAAACATTAAACCATAAGTAACTGGTCTAACTAATCTTGGTATAGGGTGCTCGTTATCCGTCTCTAATCTCTTAGTAACTTCCTGCATCTCTACCATGTCATATTCTAACTCTTTTAAAGCAAATGCCATTTCTTTTTCTGACAACTCATCACTTCCTGATAGTATAGATATTGCTTCTTTAAGGTTTCCAGTTGCAACATTGCCAACCACTGCTGCTACGTCATTAAAATTTATTGACCTAAGAAACTTGCCAACTCTTGTTCCTTCTCCCCCGTTTTTTCTTAATTTTGGATTATCGCTCATAGTAAAAAATTATATATTAAACAAGATGCAATACTAAATAAGTAGGGATATTTTATATCTTGGTCGTGTATTATTCCCCCAAATAAAAACATTACATAGACAAATGTAGATTGTAATATTATTGCTGCAATCTTATCTATGTTTTCCATCTTATAGTTTACTATCTCTATTTCTATTATATCTTGATTAATCATTTTAAGAAGGCTTTTAACACTGTTAGAGCTATTAACCACATCTAACACACCGTCTTTGTTTATGTCCTTTAAATCACTTCCTATAAGAATACAGCCTAATATATCCGTGTAGTAATTACCACGGTGTATAAGCACTTCACTTCTATTAGGTATGTCTTTAATCCAAAGACATTTACCAAACTTAGGAGAAGTATGTTTATGAGCCATATAGCTACCTTCAGGAATACAAGATATTCTTTTCTTGTTATCTTTATCAGGAAGCTCTAAGCTATAATAAGATTCTATTACAGTATCTTTGTCATTTAATAAATGAATCCTGCCTATTGTTTGTTTGTTTGAATAATCATATCTCTCAATTAGTATTTTCATTTTAATACTATTTCGTTATATACCAAAGAACAAATCCATAAACAAACTGAGCAGTAACTGCAACAGCTCTAATAGAATGTTTAAATCTTTTTAAATCATATACGTCTGCACCCAATCTGGCAATATCATCTACGGTTGCTATTTGTTTGAGTTTTTTAACATACTGTATATCATCTCTGCTTAAAAGAATTTCTTCTTTCATTTGAGATAGATCATGTTTAAAATCATCCATTTTTTTTTCCAGATTTTTTATCGCCTCTACTAGATCTCTGTTGTCATCCATTTTCTTTTTCTTATTTCTTGGTTGGGATTTTAAGAACTACAAATATAGTTTATATAGCATTTTTTAAAACATAAATATTATAGCTATTTTGATACTTAATTTTATTTTAAGGCGTTAAGCTATTGTAACCTCAAATTTACATTAAGTTTTATTTTTAAGGTGTGTAAACTATTTTATATTCACCTGTTGCAGTTCTATAAACATCACCATCCACATTATAATCATCTGCTATTGCTGTTGCGTTATCAGCATAAATAGGTAAATCTGGATGTGGCTTGGTAAATCTTATTTTATCAATAGCCCTTACTGTTGTAGTAGTTGGCATTGTGCAGTCTACAAAATGTATTGATGGGCAAGTTGAAGTAGTAACATTTAAAGCGTCTGTGTCATTACTAATAGTACAATCTTTAAATACTGTTGTACCTCCATGTTTTAATACTATTATACTGTCTGCAAGTTTATCTGTGGCATTAATTGTAAAATCTTCAAAATAAAGATTCTCATTTATATTCCTTGTTCTTAAAGCAGAATATCCACCAGAACCATACACAGCAGATGTGTCAAGCGTACCTCCAATAATATTTATATTTCTTGATACACCAGTATCATAATCACCACCAAACTGAATATACCCTGTGTATTTATTACCAGTTAAAGTAAAACTTCCTGCTCTACCACCAACTAAAGATAAAGGCATATTGAGAACTGAATTTTTTATAGCTTGATATGCTATCCACATCCCTTTAGTAGCACTAGGAATATGTTCTCCATGAATTATAAGATTTTCAAAACTTCTTGGTATAGCATCCTCACCTGTTTCTTCTGTGGGTTCTTGAAACCAGCTTTTGTGCAAATCCATGTTATTTTCTAAGACATAAGTATCGTTTAAGCTAGTTAATTGTGTTGCATATCCAGCAACTCCTTTTTGCGGTCTTTGTACATAAATAGTATTACCTTCACTTATACTTCTAGCAGGTTTATTGTTTTCTGTGTTTTTTATACTACCGTTAAATACTATATTGTTTTTTGCTCTACTTTCAGAACCTGCCAAATTTATAGTTGAATTAAATAACTGATTTTCAGAAACAATAGACTGCCTTCCTGCTGATATTGTTGCTCCATAAAAAAAGTTTTGAGTAATAATAGAACCCCATGTTTCTCTTGCATTTATATTATCTAGTTGACCTGTAAGTGTTTTATTACCTTGAAACTTATTACCAATAATATGTACGGTTCTACACCATTTAAGAGTTATAGAACCTCCAACAGTATTTTCAAACGTATTGTACGCAATAGTTACATCCGATAACTCTTGGTATCCATCCTCCAAATCTATGTCATAACTAGGGCCTCCAACTCGACCTCCATTGTGATGAAACCAGTTATACATAATAACACTTTCTCTAGCTAAATTAGATATACCATTTCTATAGCACCTTGTAATTTCATTGTTTATAACTCGAACTCTTTTAGATGGTCGTTGTCCTCTAAACTGTAAAGATGTTGGAGCAACATCCCCTGCTGTTCTTGATATTACAACTCTATATCCTGTACATGTTTCTGGTAATTCAACTGTTTTATAAGTCATCATGTTTTTAACTACTCCCATAAAATCAGCCCCGCTATTTTTATAAAAAAATATGCTAAAAGAATAATCTACAAGTGAATCATACCCAGCCATACCACCAGCGGTTAGTGCACCTTCTCTAATCTCATCCACTTGAGGACTATATTCTTTATAAGCAGACCTTTGTTGATGAGAAGAAGAACTTATATCTAACCCTGTTTCATCATCAATATCTCCATCTGAAAATTCTAACACATCACCATTAACATCACCCCAAGGTTTACTATAAATACCATCACCCGTAAAATTAGAAATCTTACAATTTTTAACAGTAAATCCAAAGGAAAAATTACCAAAATTTATTCCATGTCTGTGTTCGTTAGTAATTTCTGAAGCAGTTTCTAAATCGCCCTCAATCCATAAATCTTCAATACTTCCGTTTTCACACTCATAAACAACAAAAGCATTATTGTTATTATCTTCTGTTATTGTTGGTTCTGGTAAAACTGTTATTCTACTTTCTGTTTTAGATACGCCAATCATCCTTGAACCCGCACCATACAACGTATTAGATGGTCTAGGCACTGTAAATACCTCTTCTAAAACTGGACTTTTTTTATAATGCCCCTTATTTATAAATAATGTAGCATTTTTAGCTGCTATTAAAGCATTATCAAATACTATTTTATTGTCAAAATCTGCAATTTCTGTATGCCTAACAGCACCAAACCAACTTAGATAAACATCATACCGACTGTTATTTGTTCCGTTAAAATCTAATACAACATTGTTATCAATAATAACAGTATCTTTATTGTCACTTATAAAACCAGTATTGCTTAACGTTAAAATGTATGCTCCTGTAATTTTTCCACCATCTCCTTTTAATATTACATTATCTGGTAAAGTTCTATTTGCTGTTAAAGCAATATCGCTTTGAAGTAGAAATATCTTATTTGCATTTGCAACGTTATATAAATCTGCTTCTGTTTCTATTACTATTTCATTAGGACTTATACCACCTCCTACACCTGCATCCCCTTTATCCCCCTTTGAGCCTGAGTTTAAAGTTACACTACCTTGTTTTACTATTGCCATAATTTTTTATTTATTGTTCTATTATTTTAAATCCATCTATCCACATTTTCTCTCCTACTTGACCGTCACCACTTGGGTAAAATCTTATTTCTGCTGCTCCTGTTGCTGATGCTAATAATGTTATTGTGTAAGTACCAAAATTTGCTGTTTCAGTAATACTTATTATTTGTTGTGCAGCATGAAAAGGACTTCTAAAGATTACTTGTGCATTATTTGTACCACTTCTTTTTCCGAAAAGAGTGACCTCATAAGTTTTACCGCTTTCCACATTGAGAGTTAAAGCTAGATATTTATTTGTTTGTATATTAAGACATTCAAACTCTAAAGAATATATACCATCTTCAAAATCAACACTATTTACAGATGCAGTTGTTTTAAAAGTGTCGCCTGTTAATGTAGGTAAAGCATTTGCTTCATTGCCACCAAAACTAGCAGCGTTGCCAGTTGGGTATATATCAACTTCACTAATAATAGCTTGTTTAAAAGACATTGCTCTTCTCCTTGATCCTATTTGATTTATTGTACCCATGTTTTTTATAATATAATATTAAT
>ERZ1027208.299-NODE-299-length-21091-cov-44.039646_pt1 | contig 21091 bp, 18 predicted proteins | sample MGYA00520867_ERZ1027208 | MGnify/ENA primary metagenome ERZ1027208 (study PRJEB33311, sample SAMEA4378413) | marine metagenome | biome: Marine biome; feature: Fjord; material: Water | collected 2014-07-20T08:00:00Z/2014-07-... | depth 75 m ...
CTTCTTGCTCTGGCCATCATGGGCCGTACTAGGGAGCGTGTCCATCTCATCAGCCGACCATAAGCTGCGACTAACAACCCTTGTATTTACTGACTCCATAATTTTAATTAACCCATAACTTGCGACTAAATATAAGCATAAGCTGCGACTTTCACCTGAAATAGCGGCATAAGGTGCGACTTTATCCAAAACAACCGATTGCTTATATATTAGTTTTACCTCTCAGCTAAAGCTCAATCATGAGCTTGCCTATATTTCGGTTACTCAACACCCATTCCAAACCCATAGTCCAGACTTGCATATAGTTAATCTCTGTGGATTCGTCCGATTCAATATTCATGCGCGCCCAGTTCAATATACCCTCCCCATATTTAATCAGCGATACACTACTATCTTTGTCACAATATCAATCACTAAAGCGTATGAAAGTTAACCTTCCCACACAATTCATTTGACCATGATACAAGGGGTAAGGGCAGCCGTATAAAAATTCACACTTTCACTATGCTACCAATTTGGTAGCACTTATCCTTTTTTCTTTTCAAGAAAAGGATATCAAATGCAACAATTAGAAATCATGGGATCATGCCCAAATAAGATCATCATTAAAGCAAAAAGGTTGCTCAATTCTCTTAATATGCCGCCGGTTAAACCTAAGAAATTATCAGGAATGGAGAGAATCAAGGGGTCAGCCAGCTTGATTTCACCCTAGCCAACTTGATCCAACCCTACCCACACTTACTATCGGCACAGTTTAAACAGGTCATACACCCATCCATTAGAATAACCGCGGTGACTTGGCATTTAACGCACACTTGTGAACCGGCAGGGAATTCACTGCTTTTCGCCACTTTTTCAGTACTGGCTTGTTTAGATTTTTCTTCAAACTGGGCACGCTTTTCATCGAGTATTTTTTGCTGATGCTCGCTCATTTCTTCTGTTTTGATCATACCGATCATTTTTAAATGAGACTCCACCACATCACCTATTTCTGCCACCAGTGACGGCATAAATTTACCGCCTTTTTTGAAGTAGCCACCGCTCGGATCAAACACGGAGCGTAATTCTTCGACGAGGAAGGTAATATCCCCACCTTTTCTAAACACCGCTGACATAATTCGCGTTAGCGCGACAATCCATTGAAAGTGATCCATGTTTTTGGAATTGATGAACACTTCAAATGGGCGGCGCTGCTCGTGGTCGGTATCTTCATTTAGAATGATATCGTTAATGGTGATATACAAGGAGTGCTCGGATAAGGGGGTTTTAATTTTATAGGTAGACCCTAGTAGCATTTCTGGCCGTTTTAGGCTTTCGTGCATTTGGATAATATTATTTTGCTCTACCTCTGCAGTTAATTGTTCAGCTGGCTCGTCGTCTTTAACCACTTCGAAACCGGTGATGCCTTGAGAAACTTTATGTGTCATTTTAATATCCTGTCCGTTGCGGCTGCTTAAAGTTTACCGTAGTAGCCTTCTTTTAAGGCATCGTATAAGTTTGCAGCGGTGTGTGTTTCACCTTCGTAGTCGACCATTTCATTGCCTTTTACTTCAAGCGTTGAGCCATCGTCTAGGGTGAAACGGTACGTGGTGTTTTCTAGGTCCGATTCTTTCACTAAGACACCTTGGAACACGTCGGGGTTAAAGCGGAAGGTAGTGCAGCCTTTTAGCCCTTTTTCGTGTGCATATAAATAAATGTCTTTGAATTCTTCAAACGGAAAGTCTGTCGGGACATTCGCGGTTTTTGAGATAGACGAATCAATCCACTTTTGTGCGGCGGCTTGAATATCGACGTGCTGTTTTGGCGTGATGGTTTCAGCCGTTACAAAGTAGTCGGGAAGCTTTTCACTGGCACTCTCAGAATAAGGCATCGCTTTATCATTTATCAACGTGCGATAAGCCAGTAGCTCAAATGAAAACACATCTACTTTTTCTTTGGCTTTGCGACCTTCACGAATCACATTACGCGCATAGTGGTGAGCAAAACTTGGCTCAATACCGTTACTGGCATTGTTGGCCAGTGATAAAGAAATGGTGCCGGTTGGTGCAATGGAACTGTGGTGAGTAAAACGTGCACCCACCTTGCTTAGTTCGGCCACTAATTCTGGGGCTTCCTTGGCTATTTGCTGCATATAACGGCTATATTTTGCGTGTAAAACACGGCCTTTAACGCTATCACCCACTTTATAGCCATCTGCTACCATTTCTGGGCGTTTTAGCAACATACTGCCAGTAACGCTGAAGTCTTCATCCATAATCGGTGCTGGGCCTTTTTCTTTGGCTAGCTCTAGACCTGCATGCCAGCCGGTAACGGCCAGTTCTTTACTGACTTGTTCGGTAAAATCAACCGATGCTTGTTCACCATAAGGAACACCTAACATGGTTAAGCTTGAACCTAGCCCCAAAAAGCCCATACCGTGACGGCGTTTATTTTCAATCGCCTCGCGCTGCCCTTCAAGCGGTAAGCCATTAATTTCGACAACATTATCCAGCATACGGGTAAAAATGGTCACTGTTTTGCGGAAACCATCCCAATCAAAGACGGCATTTTTAGTAAACGGGTCTATCACAAATTTAGTTAGGTTTATAGAACCCAATAAACACGAACCATACGCAGGTAACGGTTGTTCGCCACACGGGTTGGTGGCGCGAATATTTTCACAAAACCAGTTATTGTTCATTTCATTGACCTTATCGATCAAAATAAAACCCGGCTCTGCATAGTCGTAGGTGGACGCCATAATGCTTTCCCATAAACGCTGCGCCTTGATGGTGTTATAAATTCGACAAGCGACTTGCCCTACTTCATTCACTTTGTAACCTTCTGTAATGGGCCACTCGCGCCAAAGCACTTTGCTGCTATCGTTTAGGTCAATCTCACCTTTTGCCAACTCTTTTGCTGATAAAGGGAAAACCAATGGCCAGTCTGCATTGTCTTTGACCGCTTGAACAAAGTCATCAGTAATCAGTAAAGAAAGGTTAAATTGACGTAACCGGCCATCCTCACGCTTAACACGAACAAAATCACGTACATCAGGGTGAGCCACATCAAAGGTGGCCATTTGCGCACCACGACGACCACCGGCCGACGAGACGGTAAAACACATTTTGTCGAATATATCCATAAACGACAATGGCCCAGATGTATTAGCCCCTGCTCCTGACACATACGCACCTTTGGGGCGCAGTGTTGAAAACTCATAGCCAATGCCACAACCGGCTTTAAGAGTTAAACCAGCTTCATGTGTTTTTTTAAGAATATCGTCCATTGAGTCGCTAATAGAACCCGATACGGTACAGTTTATGGTTGAGGTGGCTGGCTTATAATCACTCGCTCCTGCATTTGAAATAATTCGCCCCGCAGGGATTGCACCATTTTTTAAGGCCCACACAAACTGTTCGTGCCAGTATTTTTTCTTCTCGTCAGTCTCTTCGACATCAGCAATGGCTTTTGCTACGCGACGATAGGTTTCTTCAATAGATGTATCCACAGCTGAGCCATCTTGTTTTTTAAGGCAATATTTTTTATCCCATATATCCATTGATGCGGATTGAAATTCAATATCGGCGGCTTGATCTTTAACGACCTTTAAATTAACTGTAGTCATAAGTCCTCTGGGTAACGTATTTTTATTAGATAGCGGTAGAATCCGTCTACTGCTGAGCTAGTAGGTTAAAAGATTTTCAAATCAAACACAAGATGATGTGTTGAATATTTTTTAACCACCCATATCTAGTATTTTTTTAAGAAAACGCTTGCTTTGTAAAATAGCTTGAAATATCAATTCCTTAGCTCATAAATACACCTAAGTACTTTATATGGCTTATATCTTTGCTTCCTTTGGGTATCAATAGGCAAAAAAAAACCCTCCAAAAGGAGGGTTTTTTATATGGTGCGCCAGAAGAGATTCGAACTCCTGACCGCTCGGTTCGTAGCCGAGTACTCTATCCAGCTGAGCTACTGGCGCGTTAGTGGGGGTATTGTATTAGTCTTAAAATAAAGATCAAGTAAAATTTAACTTAACTTCTCTTATCGTTAAAAAAGGTGCGCATTAGTGGCAACATTCTAGCTGGCTTCCTGCTCAAGAGCACACGCTTTTTTCCAGACCCAAGCACCGGTTACTATAATAATAAGGTGAATAATAATTGTAATAACTGCGACGCTTACTTCTTCGTAATACATTGCACTGTAAGCATCCCAAATACCAAAAACAAACTCTGTTAGTAATACCAGTGGAATAAGGGCTGCAAAGTAACGTAAAGGCTGACGAGAGCCTACTAATAAGATGACACCGATAGCGGCTAAGCCTAAACCAACAATTAGCCAAGCATCTAATAGCAGTTCAAAAATGGGCTCTCCCTGATATAAGTTAACACCTGGGTACATCATAGGCAGTTGAGGGCCCCACAGAGACGGCCATAGCAGGACTAAATTAAATATGTAAAAAACACCCACTGCAATCATCCAGTTCTTTAAAGCTTTCATTATTATTCCTAGTTTTATTATTTTTTAATCTTATTGATCCTAATCAATGTGCCCCATATCGTCAATATATAACCACTTACTTATTTATTGCTAGAGCAGCCAACTGGCGATACAATCCTAAATTATTCGCTTTTACCTTTGCGAATTTAATACTGCCTCTATGACATTGCATTCAATGTCATTTATTTAATAATAAATCTTTAAGGATCTTATTCGATGAAATTATATTACAGCCCTGCCGCATGTTCTTTGTCTCCACACATTGTGTTATGTGAAACTGGTTTACCGTATGAATTAGTAAAAGTAGATTTACAGGCTCATACTGTTGAAGATGGAAGTGACTATTTTTCAGTTAACCCTTTCGGTTACGTGCCTGCTTTAAGTTTAGACGGTGAAGAACTATTGTTTGAAGGCCCAGCTATCATTCAGTACCTTGCCGACCAAGTGCCTGAAAAAAACCTTGCACCTGCTAACGGAACATTTGAACGTGCGCGCCTTCAACAGTGGTTGAACTTTTTATCAACTGAGCTCCATAAAGGTGTTAGTCCTTTATTTAACCCTGCCGTTCCTGCGGAAGCAAAGGGTGTTTTTGTTGAGTCATTCAGTAACCGTTTAAACCAACTGGCGTCTGCCTTAGGTGATAACGATTACATCTTAGGTGAGCAGTACTCTGTTGCCGATGCATACTTATTTACTATTCTAGGCTGGTGCCCATTCTTTGAGTTTGATCTTTCACCATGGCCAACTCTACAAGCTTTCCAAGGCCGTGTAGGTGCAAGACCTGCCGTGCAGAAAGCATTAAAAGAAGAAGGCCTTATTTAGGTTACTTTTTTGATATCAAACATGGTCGCGGGTTAACGCCGCGACCATGTTTAATTTAAGTGGTAACCGAGGTTAAAGTTTAATGCAAATATTACGGGTTTCTGTGTAAAACTCTAAGGAGTGAACACCACCCTCTCGTCCAATACCGGATTGTTTTGATCCCCCGAAGGCTGTTCGCAAATCACGCAGGAACCAACTATTAACCCACGTAATGCCCACTTCAATTTTACTGGCGACTCTATGTGCACACGTTAGGTCGGTTGTCCAAACGGTTGTAGATAAGCCATAATCCGTATCATTTGCCAAGCGAATCACTTCTTGCTCATCATCAAATGGCGCGATATGGCAACACGGGCCAAACACTTCCTCTTTCATCACTGTTGAATCTTCTGCAAGGCCTGTCCATATAGTCGGCTCTACCCAAGCGCCGTCTGCTAAATCGGCTGGCATATCAGGCACTCCGCCTCCAATAACAACAGTCGCACCTTCTTCAACGGCTTTCTTATAATATGAGAGCACTTTTCCTTGGTGCTCATGACTGATCATTGGGCCATAGTTAGCGGTTGAGTCATCTGGCCGGCCAAACTTAACTTTTTCAACTTTGCTTTTTAAGGCCGCAACAAATTTATCAAAGATCGGTCTCTCAACATATACTCGCTCTGTCCCTAGACACACTTGCCCAGAATTAAGAAATGAGGAACGGTAAATGCCGTCTACCGCTTCATCAAAATTACTGTCAGCAAACACAATGCCTGCATTTTTACCGCCCAGTTCAAAAGAGACATCACGCATGCCTTCCGCAGCTGCCTTCATAATCGCTGTACCGGTGCATGTTTCTCCCGTAAAGGTTATCGCATCTACATCTGGGTGATGGGTTAAGAACTCACCAGTCGAGTCCGGCCCAAAGCCATGCACAACATTAAAAACCCCTTTAGGGATGCCTACTGCATTCATCACTTCGCCCAGTAAAGCTGTTGTCATAGGCGTTTCTTCTGAGGGCTTAACAACCACGGTATTGCCACAGGCTAACGCTGGGCCAACTTTCCAAGTCATTAATAAAAATGGTGCATTCCATGGTGATATTACACCAACAACCCCTTTAGGAACGCGAGTTGAATAGTTTAGTGCACCTTTGCCATCGGGCGTAGTGGTTTGAAATGATTCATTCGGTACGTTTTTAACCACATCAGCGAACACTTTAAAGTTAGCGGCTCCACGGGGCACAAAGGCATGCGTCATAACCGCCTTAGGTTGACCCGTATCAGCCATTTCCGCGGCAACAAAGTCATCAAATCGGCGGGTAATTTCATCGGCTACTGCATAGAGCAGCTCAACCCTTTTTTCCATACTGTAAGAGCCCCACTCGCCATTATAAGCAGCCCGTGCTGCTGCAACCGCTTGGTCTACTTCGGTACGACCAGCTTCTGAGACTTGTGCAATAACACGGTTATCTGTGGGTGAACGTTTATCAAAAGTTTTGCCACTTTCTGCATTAACGAATTCACCATTGATAAAATTCTTAATTTGCTGCACTTGCTACTCCTTATTTGCTTAATATGTACTGTCAATAATAACAGAAGAAACCACAGCTCTTATTCAAAATAGGCGTTTAATTTTTAAGGTTATTAAGCCTTTTTGATGGTGTTCTTGGGCTATTTTATGAAAAGACTATCCTCCGTAGACGTTGGTTCTTTTCTGGCATGGCGTAACGTTATGTCAACAAACCGAGTGCCATCATGCAGGCACTCCAAAATGACATTCAGTTAGGGCGTTCCGCCATAGGTGCTCAACAGATTAGCCTCGTTTATTAATGTCTAAGTGATGGAAGTGACACTAACCCGCCCCTTTGTGTAACAACACAGCGACGCTGTGTGCGATAAGAAAAGGCGCTAAGAAATCTTTAACTTAGCGCCTTTTTAGGAAGACCCTTTTCCAACTCAGTTCAACCAGTAATTCTGTTAAAAGAAGCTGATTCATTAGACATGACTGCACACATTGGTACTGCGTCTATGAATCAAAAAACTTTAACGCTCTGGCTTACCTGCTAAACCTACAAAAATACATTCAGGTTCTTACTCAATAAGGTACTAAAGTCAGGCGTTATTTTGCGCGTGGCTACTTTGAAGGTGCCACCGTCATCACGCAATACATCTTCACGTTTCGCCAGTAGCCAATACTCTTCTCGCTCTAGCCTGTTCCTGTATACAAGCGTATTAGAGCGAACTTTTATCTCACCTGCCTTGTCACCAGTATTCACTTCCACATTTGAAACGATGTGTCTATAACGAGTTCGCGGGTCTTCCGACCATGCAGCCCCAGTATGCAGACGAGCAACACGTAATTGTAGGCTGGGTAACGATTCATTGTAATGATTCATATTCTTGACACTATCGGCAGTCTCATCCTTACGAAATAGACTTTCCCTCGATGGCATCCAATAATGAATATCCTCCGCTAACATGGAAAACCATGTTGCATAATCTTCTTCATCAAGGGCCCTTGCTTCTTGGTTATAGAATTGATTAACTCTATACCAAAGCAACATGCTATCAACCTCTGTCATCGTTTCTTTTGTGTTGTTTTCATTATCCATACTATGTCACCTATTAACGAATTTTAGGGATGTCAGCCCAAGAGTCTGCTGTCAAAAAGTCCATCCACCGTTGGTAAAAGGCCAGTTGGTTAACGTCGCTATACATAGGTTTACTGACGTTGCCCGGAAACTCTGGATCATCTCGGCGGATGGTTCCCACTCTCAAACCGTAATGCAAACTCTGTTTACGTGTTACCACACCTTCATTTGAGAGTGTCGCATTTTCCCAATTTTCACCATCATCCATTTCAAAGATTCCGCTTGGTGAGAAGGTTGTCATGCAGGCATTTTGAACAATGTCTCGAATATGATCAGGCATATCCTTATTAACCATTGTCCATGAGCGTAATTCAAACTGGCGAGGCCCCTTTGGCAACCAAGTTCTCATGGTATTAATGCCCGGTAAAAAAGAAAAATTAGGGAAAACCGTGGCTGATATCACAGAACCATATAGCTTTCGTGCACGTAAATCGCCTAAACGTTTAGCCATTTTAGCGCGCTCTTTCTCGAAGTAATCGACCAATGCTGGGTTACCGCTTGAGATCAATTCTAATGTACCGAGGCCATCGGTTCCTCCTTCCCAGCCATGGCCGTTTGCATTGGCATGAAAGGACTCAGGATCCACTGGCATATACTCTGGCACTTCCCCTCCCATACTAACCGCTTTAGCCCCAGACGCATGCGTCCAACCAACGTGCAGCGAGTCACCAATAAAGTTTTCCGCACCAAATTTCCAGTTGGCATTGAACATGTTTTTCATGGTGCCACCGATAAACTCTGTTCCCTCTTCTGTTTGATCGAGAATAACGTCTAAATACCACCGAAAATCCCCTAAAAAGTCTTCTAGTCTAGGTGCCTCATCATCAAAGCAAGCAAACACCAAGCCTTTATAGGTTTCTACACGGGCATTTTGCAAGCCCCAGTCTGGCTTATTGATGTGCCCTTCATAATGCGTTTCTTCATGCATACCCATTAAGGCACCATCTGTTCCAAATGCCCAGCCATGGTAGTTACAGGTAAATTGGCGAGCTTGCCCCTTGTCTGCAAAACAAATTCTGTTACCTCTATGCGTACAGGAATTTGTAAAAACATGGATCTCATGGTCTTTATGGCGAGAGACAATGACGTTGTCTTGCCCCATATAGGTTGTTAAAAAGTCACCGGGCTTGGGTATCTGGCTTTCATGCGCAACAAATATCCATGATTTTGCAAATATTTTTTCCAGTTCTAACTGGTAAATCCAGTCTTCCCAAAAAATTCGCCTGTCGATACGGCCATTTTTTAAATCCACCATGTTTTTAAGTTCGTCAAATGCGTGCATTTTCTACCTCCTTAATAATTGCCTTTATCTTTATTTCAAACTATCATTAGATTGTTTAAAACACAAGGCAGAAAGATTTTTTTTGCAACATTAAATTCAGGAGAAGGTATGGGCAGTATTTGGACAGATTTAATGGGCGTTGATTTTCGTCAGACTTACTATGATGTAAAAGGAATCAAAACCCGTGTACTTGAGGCCGGTAGTGGCCCAGCACTTATTTTATTGCATGGCACTGGTGGTCACGCAGAGGCATATGTTAGAAACATTGAAGAGCATGCAAAGCACTTCCACGTTTATGCCATTGATATGATTGGGCATGGCTATACTGATCGTCCAGACTGCGATTACCAAATGGATGACTTTGTAGCACACCTTATTAATTTTCTTGATACGCTAAACATTGATAAAGCATTCCTTTCAGGTGAGTCTTTAGGGGCCATGGTCGCCTCATGGACTGCTATTAAACACCCTGAGCGTGTCATTAAGCTGGTGCAGAATACAGGCATTTTGATGGCACCCAATGGCGAAGGAAAAGCAGAGCTTGCCGATGCCCTTGAGCGTTCTAAAAAAGCTGCTGGCCAACTCACTAAAGACATTGTCCGAGCAAGAATGAGTTGGTTAATGGCTGAGCCTGATAAAACATTAACCGATGAGATTATTGATGCTCGTTATGCCATTTATGACCAGCCAGGCATGCTTCCTGTCATGGGAAAAATAGCTAATACGATACTGGGCGGCGTTATTGATGACGAATGGTGTCAGAAATGGGTTAACCCCGAGTTCATGAAAAAAATTCAGTGCCCAACGTTGGTGCTTTGGACCAGGCATAACCCTGGCCAGCCAGTAGAACTAGCAGAAGAAGGCATGAAAATGATTCCAAATGCTCGTATGGTGATTTTAGAAAATAGTGCTCATTGGCCTCAATGGGAAGAACCCGAAGAGTTCAATAAACTTCACTTGGAGTTTTTACTCGCGTAAGTTTTGAAACAACAGTTTTTGCACTTTTAAAGCTGGGGCACCTAGTGCCTCAGCTTTTTATACAGCCAACACAGCGGCTGTTAAAGAAACAAACATCAACGCCCCACCTGTTAGGCGGCTTTTTAGCTGCTGTTTACTCAGCTGTTCAATTTGGCTAAAGCCGAATCTAGCCATTAAATAAACGATCCCTATCGCTAACAGTCCGCGACCTGATTGGACAATATTAATCACTGTTACCTGCTGAGCTTGTTTAAAGGCAATCATCAGTATAATAATACCTGCTAGTTGAATGACCGCATAAATCGCTAAGGTTTTGCTAAAGGGCTTCGACACCTTCCAGTCTCCTTTAAACAGCCATGGCGATAAGGGCATCACCAAAACAGTTGGGACAATAAAGACAAATGCGGCCAGCTCAAGCCCTCCCATTCCTTTATTCAGGATACTCACTACGATGATATCTGCACAAGCAAACAATACACAGGTGATTAAAATATATAAAAGCGCCTTAGGTGAGCCGTGTAGCTTGCCATCATTCAGAAAAAATAAGCTAACAAAAGCACCCGCTGCTCCTAAGTAAACAAGGGGGTTGTAGGTTTCACCTAAAAAAAACACAGACAAGCCAGCCACTGCAAACATCTTACAGCCCAACATAGGGACAATAAAGGATGCGTCGCCGTGCTTAAGAGAGGTGAGATAGCAGGTTTGGCCAACTAGAACAAAAGCACACATAGCTAAAACAGAGCCTAAGTGCTCCCAAAGTTGCCCAAGCTCAATAAATGGCAATAAACACACGGCAATTAGCCCAACTGCATATTGACTATAAAAAGCCAACTTCACTCGGTTTGTTGAATACGCTAAAAATTGCTTTGTATAAGTAAAACTAAAAGCATGTAACACTGAGGCTATCAAGGTCAGCCAAATATAAGAGGGAATGGTAGCAGTCACTGTAAGTATCCTAATAAAGGGGGAAAGCGTTAAAGCCTAGCTGCATCTATTTCACAGCCATCTGCGTGCTTAGCAAGGACTTGATTATAACTCAGTGGCGCACCAACTCTTCACAAATATCGACCGGTCATATTACACACCTAAATGCCTGCTTGCTCTAAAAATTCAATTTGAGGTTGCGGCTTAGCAAGGTAGTCCCCCTGAAAGTATTCAAAACCCAGTTTCTTCAACCATTCCTGCTGCTTTTTTGTTTGAATACCGGCCACAGCAACACCTATATAAAGGCTCTGCGCCATGGATATAAATGCACGTAAGATAGCCTCTTCGCTATCGTTAATGGGCGGTTTTTTTACAAAGATAGGATCAATTTTAATCTGCTCAATTGATAGCTCCTTTAAATCTTTGATTGATGAGTAGCCGACCCCAAAATTGGTGAGTGAAACAGCCACCCCAATCTCTTTTAATTTTGTCACTATGTTGTAAGAAGCTGTCTTGTTTTTGCTTAAAACGCTTTCCATAATATCTATTTTAAGTAAGCGGGCATCTAGGTTATCCAGATTTATAGCCGCCCTTAGCTGGTTGATAAATTGATCACTCTGGAATATTTTATCCTCAACCTTTATCGATAACGTAAGTCCTTTAGTGTTTTCTTGACACTGCCAGTGCTGTAATTGCTGGCATATCTCCCGAATGGCCCATTGACAAATATTCTGCATTAAACCGGCATCATACGCAGCATCAGAAAAACGTTCCCACGTAAGCACCCCTTTCGTAGGATGATTCCAGCATACGGTCACTTCAGCACCCACAGTATTACCCTGATGATCGACCAGTGCTTGAAAGTAAAGTTGGAACTGGTTGTTTTTTAAAGCCCTTTGTAACTCTTGCTTAAGTTCTTCACGAGACGTTATTAAACGTTGCATATTAGGATCAAAAAAACGTATACCATTTCTCCCAGCTCGTTTAACTTGGTACATCGCTATGTCGGCTTGCTGTAATATTTTTTTAGCCGATTCGTGGCCATCAAATATAACTATACCAATACTGGCCAAACTGTAGCGCTCTGCATTAGCCAGTTGAAACGGCTGCCTCAATGCTTCTAGGGTTTTACCCCCAACTATTTCGGCTTGTTTTAGCGCTAATTGCTCTTCACCTTTTAAATTTTCCAACAAAAGAACAAACTCATCGCCCCCAAAACGTGCCACCGTATCGCCTTCGCGAACACAGGCAGTTAATCTTTGCCCCACTTGCTGAAGAAGAATATCGCCTTTCGCATGCCCTAACGTATCGTTAATGGATTTAAAATTATCAAGGTCAATAAATAAAATAGCGCCCCTTTTCCCTGTGCGCATGTTGGACGTTACCGCATGTTGAAGGCGATTCTCCAATGTCCTACGGTTTGCCAAGCCCGTCAGTCCATCTTGAAAGACCAACTGATTCATTTGCTCTTCCAAGCGCTTACGAATAATCGCAATACCCACTAATTGGGCTATTTGCTCTAGATGAACCATGTCATCACTTCTTAGTACGAATGGTGTTTTAAAATACAGCGTTAATGCGGCAATAACAGCATCCGTCGGTGAAAAAACTGGCTGCGACCAGCAGCCAGTTAAACCCAATTTTTTTGCATTTTCTTGGTAATTGACCCAGCCTTTATCATTCTGCAAGTCATTGGTAAGAACGGCTTCCTTCGTATAAATAGCAGCGCCGCTTGTTCCAATATTTGGGCCTACTTCAATACCCACAATGGATTGCTGGTAAGACTCAGGTAAACTGGGTGCTACGCAGTCGCTAAGGTAGGAGCTTTTCTCATCTAGCAACAAGAGACTACAAAATACATTTGGGTAATTTTCTTCAACACCTAGCACTACCACCTCAAGAATGTCTGACAAGGATTTGTCGCTAGAAATATATGTTAAAACTTGATGACAAAGCTGTTCATGTTGACTAACTTTTTGTCGTGCTGTCACATCACGCATATTAACTTGAACAACTGACTCGCCATTCAACACCATACCTGTCAGTAAAATGTCGGCATAAAAAATTGTATGATTATCACCTCGCTCAAACACCCAATCAAAACGATGGTTCCCATTCTCCACCGCTTGTTGCATATGCGCTTTCACTAACTCTTTAGAGGACTGTCCGCTAGGCTGATTGGAGGTTGAAATATCGACAGGACTTAACTTGAGCAACTCCTCTCGGCTACTGAGTCCACACATACTCACTGCAGCAGGGTTACAATCTATAAATCCAGACTGCCCTAGTATCATCCACCCGTCTAAGCTGGCCTCATGAAAAGCGCGTAGCTGCTTATCAGACTGCTCTATAGTGTTACTACTTCGTTGGCTATCAGTTGTTTTCTTAAGAAGACCCAGCGTTATTTTTTTATTAGCAAACTGGTGATGACTTAACTGTACATCAACGCTAATAGCCCCCCCGCACCTGAGAAAAAACTGCCACTCACATTGCCGTGAACGACTGTCCTTACCATGCTCAATGATGTTTTTTAAGTGACTATATGAAAGGCCATCGTCTACCTGAGACACTGAGGCAAGCTCATATGGCTGGCAGTTAACAAGCTCTTCCTTACTCATAATGCCTAGTAACGTTAATGCACCATCATTACAATCTGTGTAACAACCATTCTCGACTAGTATGGCTGGTTCCATGTTGCCAAAATTTTGATAAAAAGATTCTTCTCCTTTGGTCGCCATTCTTTATTACATCCTTGTTATATAAAGTAATTACTCCTTAAGTTTAACATGTGGAAAGGATTGTTTTCCACCCTAGTCAACCTTTATTTTAAAAGGCTATGGTGAACGTTGACCTTGTAAACATAATAGTTTAGCTTTAGCTAATATAAGAAATTTTTTAAATAATAAAAGAGGCCCTCCCATGAAGACAAAGAAACAACTACATTTTGGCGCTTTTATGCGCCCAACTAGCATTCATAGCTGCAGTTGGCGCTACCCAGGTGCATTTTCAGATGCTAATTTTAACTTTAAGCACCATATCCGTTTTGCACAAACCTTAGAAAAGGGTTTTTTTGATGCCATTTTTATGGCGGATCATGTCTCATTGTTAAATATGCCTGAGGAGGCTTTAAAACGTAGCGCAACGGTTGTTTCGCTTGAGCCACTTACTTTATTACCGGCTCTTGCTGCTGTCACTGAACATATTGGCCTAATTGCAACTGCATCGACAACGTATAATGAGCCTTACCACATTGCACGCAAGTTTGCCTCGCTGGATCATATCAGTGAAGGCCGTGCTGGGTGGAATGTCGTGACTTCTGCTAACCCACTTGAAGCCCTTAACTTTGGTTTAGAGGAAGCAGTTGACCATGATACGCGCTATAGGCGTGGCAGAGAATGCTATGAAGTGGTCACGAAATTGTGGGATAGTTGGGAGGACGATGCCATTATTCGGGATACTGACAGTGGAATATTTGCAGACCTTAACAAATTACATCCTCCGAAGCATAAAGGCGAGTTTTACTCTGTCGAGGGTGCGCTGAATGTTGCTCGCCCCGTTCAAGGCTGGCCCCTTATTGTTCAAGCAGGTGCATCAGAAGCTGGACGACAGTTTGCATCTGAAGTAGCCGAAATGGTTTTTTCTGCGGCCAGTACAATACCTGCAGCACAAGAATACTATACTGATATTAAAAAGCGTGCTGAGGCTTATGGCAGAGACCCAGATCACCTTAAAGTATTTCCCGGTTGCTTTGTTATTATCGGCGACACCTTAGAAGAAGCGAAAAGTAAAAAACGTCAACTAGATAGCATGGTCGACCCTAGCAGTGGCATGGGCTCCTTATCCGTTTTACTGGGTTGTGATGCGAGCAAATTCGAACTCGATGCACCCCTGCCTGAGATACCTGAAACAAATGCCGGGCAAACTGGTCGCCAAAAACTGGTTGATATGGCAAAAGAAGATAATATGACCGTCCGTGAATTAGCTCAACATGTTGGAGCGTCTTTTGGCAGCCTAGAAATGGTAGGCACCGTTTCAATGATTGCCGATCAGATGGAAGAATGGCTAGAGGCAGATGCCTGTGATGGGTTTAATATCATGTTTCCTTTTTTACCTCAGGGTCTTGATGATTTTGTAGACAAGCTTGTCCCTGAATTACAAAAACGTGGTGTTTATCGCACATCTTATGAAGGTAAAACTTTACGTGAAAACATGGGCCTGCCAAGGCCTACAAACCGCTATTGCAGCGAATAACACTATTCAGCTGCACTAAACTTGTAAACCTAGCACTGAGCAAAGAAGCTTGCCGTAACAAGAACAACTTAATTTACGGCGGCTTCTATTGTCCCACCCTCTACTCAACTTAATGGACTACACATTGGACCATTAAGTATATTACCCCATTATTTTCTTTAATTTTCTTGGTTTTAATCAACCGTCTCCTACCAAGCCTCATAGTAATATTTAAGAAAAAATAACCTAATTAGTTGTTTTATAAAACATTTATAATTAAATAATTACATTTAATTCAGTTAATTAGTCACATAAACCACTGAGGAAGAGGTATTACAAAAATGAACAGTGACGATAGTATAAATGAGCATTGGTCTACCCGAAAAATAAAAGGTCTGGTCAATGACCAAGATGGTGTGCTTGATGCACGTATCTATTCAGGTCACGCACTTTAGGAATTGAACTTAAGCGGGTCTTTGCGCGTTCATGGCTAATGTTTGGGCATGAAACACATATACCCAATAAAGGTGATTACTTAACGACGTATATGGGAGAAGACCCCGTTATTGTTGCTCGGCAAGAAAATAATACTATTAAGGTTTTCCTTAACCAATCCCGCCATCGTGTGATGCGCTTAGCACGTGATGACGAAGGAAATGCTAAAGCATTTTTTTGCACTTACCGTTGACTTATTTGCAGGGGAGCGACGTGATGTGTTATGTCGTGCTGATAACGAGCTGGGTTTTAAGATCATTAGCCGCACGATATTATTGGACCAAAGTACTATTTTATCTAAATAACATTAGTATCTTTTTCTAATACCCATAAGTAAGCCAGCCTCAAATAATTGAGGCTGGCTTATTTTTATTCAAACATTATGCTTATCGCTTTAACGAAACCGTTCAACAAGCGCTTCAGCTGCCCCTTTCAACAACATGGTATCCGCACCAATCAAAAAGAAACTTGCACCCATCTCTTGGTAACGCTTGGCCTGCTCTGGGTCTCCACAGTAGACCCCAACGGGTTTCCCTAGTTCACTAACACGCTTGATGGACTGTTCAACCACCTTACAAACATCGGGGTGTGCTGGTTGCCCAGGAAAGCCCATAGCAGCAGCGAGATCAGCAGGCCCTAAAAAGATAGCATCAACCCCTTCAACCATTGTAATAGCATCCAGTTCTTCGACCCCTTCAGGGCTTTCTATTTGAAGAATTAAGCAAATGTTCTCATCTGCTTTTTTCAAGTAATCTTTAATTGAACCCCAGCGAGTTGCTCTTGTTAAAGCCCCTCCCATTCCCCGAATACCTTTAGGTGGGTATTGAACCGATTTCGAAAGAAGCTCAGCTTGCTGCTGTGTTTCCACCATTGGAATCAATAGCGTTTGCCCACCAACATCCAATACTCTTTTTATATCTGCAACATCATGATCCTGCATTCTTACCACAGGCTTAACAGTGTATGCAGACATAGCTTGCAGCTGCTGCATGATATCTTTAACATCGTTGGGTCCATGCTCACCGTCGAGTAGCAACCAATCAAACCCCGTTGTTGCCATAAGCTCAGCGGCTGTTGAGTCGCCTAAAGCCATAAATGCACCAAATTGTACCTCACCTTCAATCATGGCTTGCTTAAAAGTGTTTTGAGTCATAGAAATTGACATGCTTTACTGTTTACCCTACTAAAAATAGTTATACGAATCTGAAACCAATACTTCCCATCGGACCAAAATCAGCATGAAAAGTATCACCACGCTCGACGGATAATAAACGAGTGAAAGACCCTCCTAGGATGATTTGCCCAGGTTCTAAAGCAATTCCATGAGGTGCAAACCGCTTAGTTAACCAAACAATGCCGTTACCTGGGTGGTTTAATACCCCTGCAGAAACACCCGTTTCTTCAATAAGACCATTGCGCGATACAATTGCACCAATCCAACGCAAATCTACATCCATTGGTTTAACAGGTCGCCCGCCAGTGATTAGGCCTGCGCAGGCTGCATTATCCGCAATGGTATCAAATACTTTACGGCGGCGCCCGGTTTCTGGGTGAACCCTGACAACACGTGAATCAACAATCTCCACTGCTGGACACACATAATCGGTTGCTTTTAAAACATCCGTTAGCGTGATATTGTCGCCTTCTAGCCGTTTCCCTAACACAAAGGCTATTTCAACCTCAACCAGTGGGGCTATAAAACGATCAAATGGAATTTCTGAGTTATCAGCAAACACCATATCATCCATCAGCGTTCCATAATCAGGCTCGGTGATTTGTGATGCCATTTGCATGGCACGTGATGTTAAACCAATTTTACGCCCAACTATTTTACGCCCTTGCGCTAACCGAAGTTTCGTCCATTCTGCTTGAATTGCATACCCATCCTCTATCGTCATATCGGGATAGGTGTGAGAAAACTGAGGGATCGTTTGACCGCTGGCCAGCGCTTCATCAAGCGCTAGCGCAGAGGCTGTTAATGTTTTTTGATCAAACACTCATTACTTCCCTAAAAAATGAGACATGATAATAGGATACATACCGTCCCAACGTTGTGTTTGAGCCCAGTGGCCACAACGGTCTAGCACATGCAATTCTGCATATTTTAAGTGCTTAAGGAAGTACATGCTTGTTTCAAGGGGAACTACCTGGTCTTGACGCCCATGAACAATCGCCCATTCGTGAGTCATCCGGTTCAGAACTGGCTCAGGAATAATTAACTTATCCATGTCTTCATTCATGGCTTTAAACATCACTTCTTGAATAGGCTTAATCGCAGGATCCATTGCTTTTTCAAAACGGTCTTGCATGATTGCTTCGAGATTATCAAAAATACTAGGGTCATAAACAAAACTTTCGATTAACTCACGATAGCGACTAACACGTGGGTCATCATAAAAACTCATCATTCTTGTTAATGTTGGTGTTTTTGTAAACGGCGCACCAATGGCTCCCATCAACATACACTTATCAAAACGCTCTGGCATCTCAACAACACATTGCATAGCAAGTGCGCCACCCATTGAGTTCCCAATAATATGAGTTTTTTCAATGCCTAGCTCATCCATTAAGCCTTTAATTTGTTCAACACGTAAGCCAATCCATGCCGCGATTTTTTCAGGGATAACTTCTGGCATTTCAGATTTACCAAACCCGATAGCATCAGGTGCTATAACATAAAAGTCCTTTGCTAGAATAGGTGTACACTCAGTCCAGTTTGATGCTGCACTTGCACCTGGACCAGCACCATGCAACAACAATAGTGGTGGGTTCTTCGGGTTACCAGCAACTAGGCAATTACTCGCCAGCTTGCCTGATGGGATCATCTTTTCTACCATTTCAAAACTCATATCTTCTTCCTCAGTATTTTCTAATTAAGTTCAGTTATCTAACAGCTGTAAGATATCGCATTTCATGGGTCATGTAAACTGCCTACCATCAAAAATTCTAGCAAATGAGTCCCTACTGTTTGCTAAAATTTCCACAAAAAAAAGCCTGAGGCATAACCATGCCTCAGGCTTTTTAGAGCGCACTTTATTTAAAGGCGTTTATGATTTCATTTAAAACCTTAGATGCCCTCATTACTTTATTCGTTTTCTCAAGATTTGGCATAAAGTACCCTCCCAAATCAACGGCTTGACCCTGCACTTGAAGTAAGTCTTTAACAATATCCTGTTCATTGTCAGATAACGCCTTTGAAAGTGGTGCAAACTGAGCCTGTAAAGATTTGTCTTCTGTTTGCTCAGCAAGCGCTTGTGCCCAATAAAGCGATAAATAATAGTGACTGCCTCGGTTATCAAGCTCTCCAGTTTTACGAGAAGGTGACCTGCCTTCGTCGAGTAATGCCGCTGTGGCTTTATCAAGAGCCGTCGCTAGTACTTGTGCCTTATCATTTTTTTCGGTAACCGCTAAGTGCTCTAATGAAGCACATAGTGCCAAGAACTCACCCAGGGAATCCCAACGCAAATGGTTTTCTTCAATTAATTGCTGAACATGTTTTGGAGCTGACCCGCCCGCACCTGTTTCAAACAAGCCGCCACCAGCCATCAATGGAACAATAGACAGCATTTTCGCACTGGTTCCTAATTCTAGTATTGGGAATAGATCTGTCAGGTAATCACGTAAAATATTACCGGTAACAGAAATGGTATCCTGCCCTCTAATAATACGTTCCAAGGTAAAGCGCATTGCTTCAGTTTGAGACATCACCCTAATATCAGTTCCAGTAAGATCATGGTCTTTTAAGTAGGCATTCACTTTTTTAATGAGCTCATTTTCATGTGCGCGCTCTTCATCCAACCAGAAAACAGCCGGTGTTTTAGACAGGCGTGCACGTGTTACGGCTAGTTTTACCCAGTCTTGAATCGGTGCATCTTTTGCTTGGCACATTCTCCAAATATCACCTTCTTCAACGAGCGCCTCGAGTAACACCGAACCATCAGAATTTAATATCTGCACAGTTCCATCACTTGGCAACTCATACGTTTTATCGTGCGAACCATACTCTTCAGCTTTTTGAGCCATTAAACCAACATTTGGTACTGAGCCCATGGTTGTTGGGTCAAATGCACCATGTGTTTTACAAAAATTAATCACTTCTTGATAGATTCGAGCAAATGTACTGTCTGGCAATAACGCTTTGGTATCTTGCATGTCACCATTTTCATCCCACATTTTTCCGCCCGCACGAATCATGGCTGGCATAGATGCATCGATAATGACGTCGTTAGTTGTATGAAGGTTAGTAATTCCTTTAGCAGAGTCAACCATGGCTAGTTGAGGGCGCTTTTCATTGCACGCTTTAATGTCTGCTAGCACTTCAGTTTTCATTGCAGGATCCAGCGTCTCAATACTTGAATAGATGCTGCTGATGCCACCATTTGGGTTAACCCCAATTTTTTCAAAAAGCTCGCCGTGCTTTGCGAATAAATCTTTATAAAAAACCTTAACCGCATGACCAAAAATAATGGGGTCAGAAATTTTCATCATGGTGGCTTTAACATGAAATGACAGCATAAGACCGGTTGCCTTAGCATCATTCATTTCAGTATCCAGGTACTCACACAAGGCCTTCTTACTCATAAACATACTGTCTACAATTTCGCCTTTTAATAAAGGAATATTGTCTTTTAAAACTTTACCGTCACCTTGTGAATCAATAAATTTAATAGAGACGCTGCAGTCTTTATCAATCGTGACGCTTTTTTCGCTACTGTAAAAGTCACCTGTCTTCATATGGGCGACATGTGTTTGTGACGATTGATTCCATACACCCATCGAATGAGGGTTTTTCTTCGCGTACTCTTTAACCGCCTTAGGTGCTCGTCGGTCTGAGTTACCTTCACGTAAAACTGGGTTTACTGCACTACCTAAGGTCTTACCGAAGCGGCGCTGAATATCAAGCTCCTCGTCTGAGCAAGGGTTTTCAGGGTAACTTGGAATGTTGTATCCCTTTGCCTGTAATTCAGCAATTACTTTCTCAAGTTGAGGGATCGAGGCACTAATGTTGGGTAACTTAATGATATTTGTAGAAGAGTCTTGCGTTAACTTTCCAAGCATTGTTAACTCATCGGGCTTTTGTTGCTCGGCAGGTAGGCAATCCGAAAATGCTGCAAGCACACGGCTTGACAAGGAAATATCACTGAGAGCTACTTCAATGTCGGCAGCCCCAGTAAAGGCATTAATGATGGGTAATAACGAGCAAGTTGCTAATAAAGGCGCTTCATCAGTGTGGGTATAAATGA
>ERZ1027208.301-NODE-301-length-21018-cov-8.382293_pt1 | contig 21018 bp, 23 predicted proteins | sample MGYA00520867_ERZ1027208 | MGnify/ENA primary metagenome ERZ1027208 (study PRJEB33311, sample SAMEA4378413) | marine metagenome | biome: Marine biome; feature: Fjord; material: Water | collected 2014-07-20T08:00:00Z/2014-07-... | depth 75 m ...
AAATACGCCAACGAAATGGCGTACGCCAAAACCATTCATCAACTCACCGCCACCCAACATTAGGGCTGCCGCTACATTAGCACCCTGCCCCGGTGCCATACAAAACCGCGTACATTCCCAAATCAAAGGACTGCAGATTGGTGAGGATGTGAGGTGGCTAAAGTGATCGTTGACCATAACGGGACCTGTTGTTGGCAAAAAACGGGTAGAGCCACCGTGCCCGCCTTCAGCCGTTTCCCAGATCACGTAAAGCGGGTTAAGCGCGTCATACTCGTCGCGTTCATGCCCATTGGCGTCAACGCTGACATCCCAACCAAGGCGCGTGCGAAACTGATCCGCGCGGTGTGTAAACATTTCATCTGCAAGACGTGGAAAATTGTGCAATTCGTCAGCGTAAACATAACGTAACATATGATGGCTCCCCTAGCATCGTGATGACGCTTAAGAGGTACCTGTTGCTGAGTTAACCTTGCTTGAACGCAACGTCCCGTGCTGCGCAACAGCTGGCTGACTACACCACGATCAAGCCACGGCTCATTGCGCGCGCTACAGCATGGGTTGTGTTCAACGCACCCAATTTAAATCGTGCACTTTCGATGTAAACACGCAGGGTGTGTTCGGATATTGCCAGCGAGTTAGCCACCTGTGCACGGCTGTATCCAATGGCTAGCAAGGTCATCGCGTCAACCTCACGTGGGGAGAGGGACTGCTGCTGTTCGGGTTGACGAACAGGTTCAAAATCCAGTGCTTTTTCATTGAAGTAATGTGCAATCAGGATCAGATCGCGGCGATTGTCATGTGTGAATTTCGCCCACTCTTCATCACCACAGCTGTGGTTGATCGTGAACAATGCAAACTGGCCATTCGGTCCACGGATCGGAATTGAGAACCCCTGGTTCCCAACCCCGTATTCAGCCGACACTTTTAAAAACTCACGTGCAGCTTTGCTGGACCAATCAAGGCGCTTCCAATCAACAGGGTGAAACCGCTGATAGCACCCTTGGATGACCGGATCTATTCGGAGGTAATTCTCAGTAATGTATTTTTGCTGCCATTCTTCGGAGTAAGTACCGCAGCCATACTGATCCCCACTTGAATCAACCCAATGATAGACGAGGTGATCCACCTCGTAATATTCTTTCAGCGCCTCAGAGACGCTCTGCATCCCTTCAAGCGAAGCCGCCTGTTCCAAGTCGAACAGGATGTTCTCTAATTTGGTTTTCTTCCTCAGCATGTCCGCGCTTTGCAGACCTCTCATCCCTTGAGGCGATCTCGGCCGTGGCTATCAACGCTGTGTCATCAAGCTGTTCTGCAAGTAGGGGCAGATCGTTCGCTTGAGCGAAACAGCGTAGATCGGCAAGAACGTCTATAATCCAATCACTTCGCATTCTGATTTTCCCTCCGAAATAGTTAACAATACGTTAATACAATCATAGCATGCATCGATTCAGTGCCGATATTCGCGTATTTCTACTCCCCAGAAATGGGGAGGGAAGCTTTTCCAAGGTATTGATCCTATTGAATCCGTCTTCAGAACGAAAACACCCCGCGAGTCGCTAGGCGATTCGCGGGGTGTTCAGAGTGCTCAATGCCGAAGCGCAAAGGTTACTTGCGTGCTTCCAGTGCGTCTTCCAATGTGCGCAGGCCAGTTGTCGGTGCTTGGACCAATACAGACATGTTGCCCGGCTTGTGTTCGTTCCGCAGCATCTTCATGTGTGCCTCCGGTAGATCGTTCCAGGCGAACACTTCGGACATGCACGGATCTAGACGACGCTCCATCATCAACTTGTTTGCGGCTGCTGCTTGCTTGAGGTGGGCAAAGTGTGACCCCTGCAAGCGCTTCTGGTGCATCCACATATAACGCACATCAAACGTACAGTTAAAGCCGGTGGTGCCCGCACAGATCACAACCATCCCACCTTTTTTCACAACAAGGCTGGAAACTGGGAATGTGCTTTCGCCCGGGTGTTCGAACACCATGTCAACGCTGACACCTTTGCCCGTGATCTCCCAGATCGCTTTGCCAAACTTGCGCGCGCCTTTCAGCCAAGTGTTGTACTCAGGCGTGTTCACAGTGGGCAACTGCCCCCAACAATCAAAGTCTTTGCGGTTCAGAACGCCCTTTGCACCCAAATCCATAACAAACTGACGTTTGCTCTCGTCCGAGATTACACCGATAGCGTTTGCACCTGCAGTGTTGATCAACTGGATCGCATAGGAACCCAGACCACCTGACGCACCCCAAACCAAAACGTTCTGGCCGGGTTTCAGGTCGTGTGGCTCATGACCGAACAACATTCGGTAGGCTGTTGCGAGTGTCAGCGTATAACAAGCACTTTCTTCCCATGTCAGGTGCTTCGGGCGTGGCATCAACTGCTGGCTTTGAACACGTGTAAACTGGCTGAAGGAGCCATCAGGAGTTTCGTAACCCCAGATCCGCTGAGTTGGGGAGTACATTGGATCACCCCCGTTACACTCCTCGTCGTCACCGTCATCTTGGTTGCAGTGCACAACAACTTCGTCGCCCACTTTCCAGCGAGTCACACGATCACCAACGGCCCAAACGATACCCGCAGCATCAGAACCTGCAATGTGGTAGGGCTGCTTGTGTCCATCAAACGGGCTGATCGGCGTACCCAAAGCAGCCCAAACACCGTTATAGTTAACGCCTGCTGCCATCACGAGGATCAAAACGTCTTGGCTATCCAGCTTGGGAACTTCGACAACCTCTTCCAACATCGCTGTGTTTGGCTCGCCGTGACGCTCTTGGCGTATGGCCCATGCGTACATCTGTTTTGGTACATAGCCCATTGGGGGCATTTCACCCATCTCATACAGGTCTTTCTCGGGCGCCTCGTAATGCGCGATTGTTGTATCTAGTGCCATGTCGCCTCCCGCGGAATTGATAAGTGCCGCAGTGCAGAATCGCGGCGTTCTCAATAGTGAGTAAGGATGGTCGCGCAACATTGCAACCTCAAGAGACTTCATTTTGTAACTTTATGACCCTGCAGTTGCAGAAAGTCATTCTGCACCAGCAGCATTCCCAGGTTCTTGCCGCTCAGACAGGTAGTGACCAATAGAGTTTGCATAAAACCGTACCGCAACATCCTGCCCTTCCATGACCCGCCATTCCCCATCGCTCTGCTTAATTAGGCCGTGTTGCAACATGTGAAGACAGGCTCGCGCCACTTCACCAGAAATATCGTCTTGATCCACGGCGACGCTTTGAGAAGGGATTTCGGTCAGCAACAACGTAACCTCTGCCTCCAACTCCATCACGTTCAGCGCGCCTTTGGTCAATAACGCGGTCGAGACAAGCGGAACGCCCAGCACGGGCATCACTGCCTCAATGCGTGACATCAGCTCCTTAGACATAGCATCCACATCGTCTACTTTACCAAACTCGCGCAAACTCACCGGATCGCCAAACGCAACAGCGGCTGTGCCAAATCGCGTGTCGTGCCCACGAAAGCGCTGCCAGAATTTGCGCAAAATAAACGCAACGACCACGGAAATCCGCGCACCAAACCGACGATCGCCACGGGCATGTGCAGCCATCAGAACGCGGTCTTCTATAACACGGTCGTAATTAATGGCGACAGGCACAAAGACGATATCGCGTGCACCCTCATGATCAAAGCCATCAACCAGATAGCTCAACAATCCCATCTTTGGAGGTTGGAGACGCCCTGTGAGGCTAAGCCCTCCTTCGGGATAGAACGCTTGGGTATCTCCGCCGGAGGTGGCCATTTGAACGTAACGCGACAGCACTTTACGATACAGCCCCCCGCCAGAGCGACGACGGATAAAATACGCTCCCCACATCCTGATCAGAGAAGACAGCGGCCAAACCCGTGCCCATTCGCCCACAGCATAGCTAAGTGTAGAGGTCTTTGAGGCCAAATAAGTCACCAGTACATAATCCATGTTGCTACGGTGGTTCATCACAAACACCGCCGTAGCATTTTCTGGGATCGCGCCAATAACCACATCGTTTTGAGGGGCTGTACGAATGCGGTAAACGGATTCCGCCAGCACCTTGGCCAGACGCATGGCAAAGCTGAAATAGGCAAATGCTGAAAAACTGGGTACAATCTCACGCGCGTATTCTTGCGCTTTTTGAAATGCCACATTCTCTGGCACGTTATTCTTCTCGGCATATACCGCGATTTCGCGCGACACATCGGGGTAATAAATCAGGCGCTGGATCATGTCGTAACGACGGGCCAGCTTGAATGGTTGGATCGGACGCTTGAGCCGTTTATTCAAACGCCCAACAGCTTTTTCAAACCGCCGCCGGAAAAACCACCGAACGGAGGGCAACAAAAAATGGCTTAGGGCAGTTACTGCGGCAAACAGTAAGATCAAGACAAAAAGCCAAAGAGGGAGTTGCACGGTATGGTTCATAGGCCCGCACCCTTGCAGTGCAGGCGTCTAAGGACAATATCTAAGTCACTCAACCGGAGGTCGACTATGACAGAATTTTCAATTTCCAAAGGTTTTTCAAACGCGGAACGGGAAACAGTTGCGCGGCTGTATTGGCAGGCGTTTTCAACAAAACTTGGCCTGCTATTAGGCCCTGACACGCGTGCCATTTCGCTTTTCGCCCAGATCATCACACCGGAATTCGCCCTGACAGCGCGTGACACTGCAGGCACGCTCATCGGGGTTGCTGGCTTTAAAACTGCCCATGGCGCTCTAACTGGCGGCGGTCTACGTGACGTGGTCCAACACTACGGTTGGCTTAATACTCTATGGAAGGCTCCGTTGTTGGCCCTGTTGGAGCGTGACCTTGCAGAGGACACCCTCCTTATGGACGGTATCTGTGTCGAGTCCTCGGCACGCGGTCTCGGCATTGGGACTGCCTTGCTGGATGCTATCAAAGCCGAAGCGCAAACCCGCAACCTCGCGCAAGTGCGTTTAGACGTGATCGACATCAATCCGCGCGCGCGTGCCCTGTATGAGCGCGAAGGTTTTGTCGCGGGTCCTGTACGGTCTCTCGGCCCCCTCCGCCTGATCTTTGGCTTTTCCAACGCTACACCTATGACATGGGCTAATAAACTGTAGATGCCGCAACGCAGCGAATTGACAGTTGCCGAAAGTTTCTTATACCTAGCGATTGACGCAATATTATTGCCATGCCAATTCAGAGAGGCCCGCCATGACCGAAGCTCCCAAGAAAGACCGCCCTTGGCTCATCCGCACCTACGCCGGGCACTCAACCGCAAAGGCATCTAACGAACTATATAAAGGCAATCTGGCCAAAGGTCAGACAGGTCTATCCGTTGCTTTCGATCTGCCTACGCAAACAGGTTACGACAGTGACCACATTCTAAGCCGCGGTGAAGTCGGAAAAGTTGGCGTTCCTGTTGGTCACTTAGGCGACATGCGCACGTTGTTCGATCAAATCCCGTTGGAACAGATGAACACCTCGATGACGATCAACGCGACCGCGCCTTGGTTACTGTCGCTGTATATCGCTGTTGCTGAGGAACAGGGCGCGGATATCACCAAGCTGCAAGGCACAGTGCAAAACGATCTGATCAAGGAATACCTGTCGCGCGGCACCTATATTTGCCCGCCTGCCCCGTCCCTAAAGATGATCGCGGACGTAGCGGAGTATTGCTATACATCCGTTCCAAAATGGAACCCAATGAACGTGTGTTCTTACCACCTCCAAGAAGCCGGCGCGACGCCCGAACAGGAGCTTTCCTTTGCTTTGGCTACCGCAACCGCAGTTCTTGATCAGTTGCGCCCACGTGTAGCCGAAGAAGACTTCCCTGCGCTTGTTGGCCGGATTTCGTTCTTTGTGAACGCGGGCATCCGTTTCGTTACCGAGATGTGCAAGATGCGCGCATTTGTGGACCTTTGGGATGAAATTTGTGCCGAGCGTTACGGTGTGACCGATCCAAAATACCGTCGCTTCCGCTATGGCGTTCAGGTGAACTCCCTTGGCCTGACCGAACAGCAGCCCGAGAATAACGTTTACCGCATCCTTATCGAAATGCTGGCCGTAACACTGAGCAAAAAAGCCCGTGCGCGCGCGGTTCAACTACCCGCTTGGAACGAAGCGCTAGGCCTACCGCGTCCATGGGATCAGCAATGGTCCATGCGCATGCAACAGATCATGGCTTATGAAACCGACCTATTGGAATTTGACGACCTGTTTGATGGCAACCCAGCAGTTGATGCCAAGGTCGAAGCCTTAAAAGAAGGCGCACGTGCCGAGCTGGCGCATCTCGACAGCATGGGCGGCGCAATTGACGCAATCGACTATATGAAATCCCGCCTTGTGGATAGCAATGCAGAGCGACTGGGCCGCATTGAATCCGGTGAAACCATCGTTGTCGGCGTGAACAAATGGCAAAAGGGTGAGCCATCCCCGCTGATGACGGGTGATGGCGGCATTATGGTTGTGGACCCCGCTGGTGAAGCTGAACAAATCAAACGCTTGAACGAATGGCGCTCTGAGCGGGACGACAGCAAAGTGAAAGCCGCGCTCAAAGAGCTACGCGCCGCCGCTGAGGATGGTCGTAACATCATGCCCGCCTCAATTGTCGCGGCAAAGGCAGGTGTCACAACAGGTGAGTGGGCAGAACAGATGCGTGCCGTTCACGGCGAGTACCGCGGCCCCACGGGTGTCGGCAAAGGACGCTCAAACAAAACTGAAGGTCTGGACGAGCTGCGCGCATCCGTTGATGCCGTCAGTGACCGCCTTGGTCGCCGCCTGAAGTTCCTCGTCGGGAAACCCGGCCTCGATGGTCACTCCAACGGTGCAGAGCAAATCGCGGTACGTGCGCGCGACTGCGGCATGGATATCGCTTATGAAGGCATCCGCCTCACACCCTCCGAAATTGTAGCCGCCGCAAAAGCGGACGAGGCACATGTGGTCGGCCTGTCCATTCTGTCGGGATCACATATTCCACTGGTCGAAGATTTAGTCACCCAAATGCGCGAAGCGGGCCTTGGGGCCATCCCTGTGATCGTTGGCGGAATTATTCCAGATGAAGATGCAAAACGCTTGCGTGCGATGGGCGTTGCACGGGTTTATACACCTAAAGATTTCGAGCTAAATACAATCATGGCTGACATCGTGACATTGGCTGATCCTGCATCCGTCGCGGCGGAATGACGCCAACCGGTCATAAATTAGGACTGTAATTTCTGATTACTTAAGCTAGGGGCGTTCTTAGGAAACTAAGGAGGCCCCTTTCAATGAACAAAGAACTAAAAGCAATGAACAGCAAAGAGTTGGAAAAACTCTTGGTTGATGTGAAGAAAGAACTACAGCTTACAAAGGCCCGTGATCGCCGCAAAGCGCTCAAGGCAGCCGAACGTGCAGCCGCAGAATTTGGGTTTAATCTCAATGAGTTGCGTGAAGACGCTCCCGTTGAAAAGAAGAAACCCAAAGGCCCTAAAAAGGCGGCAAAACCTTCTAAACCGAAATATGCAAACCCCGCCGATCCATCACGCACATGGACCGGAAAAGGCCGCCAGCCTTTGTGGTTTCTTGCAGCGGTTGAAAAAGGAATCAATCCGACCGATATGGAGATTTAGTCAGCTCGCAATCTGCGCGGGAGGTTGGGCGTAGGTCCGCCTACCTCCGCGCGAACCCTAAACGGCAAGTGCCGCGCGACCGAAAATAAATTTCCACCGACTGCCATCCTTCATAATGATCTCTCCGCCCCCTGCGCGCGGCGTTTCATAAGTGGCCATACCGACCCCTGTCAAATCATTTGAACACGTCACCGGAAACGTCACCGTCTTGGTCTCTGATGCAGGGCGATATCGGCCCTGACATGATGTTGAACCGTTGGTCGCCTGAAACCATCCGCCCTCTAGGAAGGTTGCAGTAGCGGTCCCTTTGAACACTGTATTTCCAGGTCCTACCACGGCGACAGGATGGCTCACGTCGCAAGCTGCTAACAGGCCCAAGCCAATTGCAGCGGTCACACTTAACAAACGCATCTCTTTACCCTTCATTCTCATTACCACGCCAACAAAGCTCATTATTCTTGTTGTTTCGAGTATGGAATTCCGCCATTGGAACTTGCCCCTGCTGCACAGGGTGGGCATCTTGGCGGCAATCCACAAAAAGGAATGATAAATATGACCGTTCACATTGGCGCCGCACCTGGCCAAATTGCACAAACCGTACTTATGCCCGGTGACCCTTACCGCGCACGCTGGGCTGCTGAGACGTTTCTTGACGATGCTGTGCTGGTAAACGAAGTCCGCGGCATGTTGGGTTTTACAGGCACTTGGCGCGGCCACCCTGTCACTATTCAAGGGTCGGGCATGGGGATGCCGTCACTGTCTATTTATGCAAATGAACTGATCAGCAGCTATGACGTACAGACCCTTATCCGCATCGGTTCTTGTGGTGGCATGCAGCCTCATGTGGGCATTCGCGACGTGATTATCGCAATGACGGCCAGCACCATTACATCCCCGTCTTCCGGGATCATGCGTGAGCTAAACTATGCACCCTGCGCGGATTGGGGGCTGCTGCGCGCAGCCGTTGCCGCAGCTGAAGCAAAGGGCACCAAGACACACGTCGGCGGCATTTACTCATCCGATGTGTTTTACGCCGAACGTCCGGATCTGGATGAACAGATGGTGCGCCATGGTATCTTGGGCGTCGAAATGGAAGCCGCCGAGCTGTACATGCTTGCCGCGCGCCACGGTCGTCGCGCGCTTGCCGTGCTTACTGTGTCGGACCATTTGCAAACCGGCGAAGCCTTACCCTCCGAAGAGCGCGAACGCTCATTCGGGGATATGGTCGAAATCGCACTGCATGCTGCCTTTGACGAAGGTTAAAACCTTAGATCGCAGTCACCTACCATGGCTGCGATCATACCCGTTCACTGGCGGGCTCACCCATCCTTTTAACGTCGCCGGGTCAGGGGCAAATGTTTCGACCAATAAAGGGTGGCATTGCGCCTGATCAGAAGAATGCACCGTGCTACAATCCCCTCCGGGGCACGCGCTAAGGGCACCCAGTAGGTCAATCTCAGCAAAGAACTCTAGACTGTCGCCGACCCGTACAGGGCTGGCTTTCATAAAATACTGACCTGTATCGCGGGTGAAGCCAGTACACATAAAAACATTCAAAACGTCATGCACATGCGGTTCGGCCTCAGCAGGCGTAACGCCCAGATGGTCCGCCAATGCCCGCGTCAGGTTTGAATGGCAGCAATGATGATACTGCCCACCTGACAACAAATTATGCGTGTACGGATCACAACGCGTCCCGATCACATCATGAACGGAGCCGCCGAATTCATCCATGCCGTACCACTCAAGACTATCGTGTGTGACAGTCGCTATGGGCCTCATCCCAGAAAAACTGGACCACATGCGCTGACCGCGCGTGATATGCGTGCCATGCAGCGCCCGCGTCTTGCCCGAATAGAACCGCTCGCTTAGGTCATTGGCGTTCCACAGGTTCAGATCGCCAACTTGCGATCCTTCAACGCTGGAGATGCGAAAGAAATGGCCCGCAGGTACAGTGAATGTCGCTGCATCGCGCGGCGGCACAATGACCTCACCTGTTTTGGTAAGTGTCGCACGTGCCGCATCCAACATAGACATGTCAGGCGCAGGCAATGTTTCTACCGGATAGCAGATGACAGGAGCGATAGCACGGCGCGCATCTGCGTCTATTGGCGCGCTCATGCGTTTTGCCCTGCGGCGCGGCCCGAAAACAGACAGCCTCCTAAAAAGGTTCCTTCAAGGGCGTTATATCCGTGATACCCACCACCACCAAAACCGCTGGCTTCACCCGCAGCAAACAACCCGTCCAGAACCTGACCATCCGGCGTCAGCACACGCGATTGCAGATCAGTATGAATGCCGCCCAGCGATTTACGGGTAATTACGTTCAACCGAACAGCGATCAACGGGCCGTTTTCGCGATCAAGAATGGCATGAGGTTTTGCAGTCCGGATCAGCTTGTCTCCTTTATAGCTGCGCGCGCCGTGGATCGCAGTGATCTGAGCATCCTTGCTGAATTTGTTGTTCAATTGCAAGTCACGCGCCTGAATCTGCGCGCGGATATGATCCAATTTGACGGGTGCATCTGGTGTCAGCGTGTTCATCCGCCCTACCAGTGCCTCCAGATCATCTGCAACGATGAAATCAGCGCCTTTTTCTTTAAACGCTTCAACCGCTGGCGTGGCACCCTTGCCCAAACGTGCGCTCAAGACTTCCTTCCAGCCCCCTTCGGTCAGATCTGCGTTCTGCTCTGATCCAGAAAGTGCAAATTCTTTTTCAATGATCTTTTGGGTTAGGATAAACCAGCTGTGCTCACCCACACTGAGGATGCGTTTCAAAGTACCAAGCGTATCAAAACCCGGCATATAGGGTGCTTCCATCCGGTCGCCATTCGCATCAAACCATATCGAGGACGGACCCGGCAAAATGCGGATGCCGTGGTTGGGCCAGATCGGATCATAATTTTGTAGGCCTTCGCAGTAATGCCACATGCGGTCTTCGTTGATCAGGCCCGCACCTGCCTTGGCAGCAATACCATGCATCCGGCCATCCACGTAGTCAGGCACCCCTGCCACCATAGTTTTGGGTGCTTTACCCATACGTGCCGGCCAGTGTTTGCGCACCATGGCATGGTTCCCGCCAATACCACCGGAGGTCACGATCACAGATTCTGCACGATGTTCAAACGCCCCAATAACCTTGCGCGAGGTAGATTGCCCACGTTGAGCTGTTGTGTCTTCCAAAACATCACCAGTCACCCCTTTAACGGTCCCGTTCTCAACGAGCAGTCCATTCGCGCGGTGCCTAAATCCCATCCTGAGATGGCCATCCGCCGCATGTCGCACCATCAAATCAGCAAAGGGTTTTACCACTCCGGTGCCCGTGCCCCATGTGATGTGAAAACGGGGAACAGTATTCCCGTGGCCATTTGCCAATGCGCCGCCGCGCTCGGCCCAGCCGACAACGGGGAACCACCGCATGCCCAATCCGTGCAACCAACTGCGCATATCTCCGGCAGCGAATTCTACGAATTTTTCAGCCCATGCGCGCGGATTTGCATCCTCATCGCGGTCAAACTGCGCCGATCCCTGCCAATCGCTCCACGCAAGCTCGGCACTGTCTTTGATGCCAAGGCGGCGCTGCTCGGGGCTGTCGACCATAAACAAACCACCTAGGGACCAGAACGCCTGCCCACCAAGGCTTTGTGGCCCCTCCTGATCCATCATCAAAACACGGCGTCCCCGCAAAATTGCTTCATGCGCTGCAGTCATGCCAGCAAGGCCTGCACCAATGATGATTACATCTGCAGAAAAGTCGCTCATTTGTAGGTCCCCATTTTTGTTAAGCCGACGCTACACCTGCGTGATCATGTGTGTCGAGGGTAACGCAAGGTTCAAAGCGAGGACCTGCCCAAGCCCTTTTTACAACTTTGCGGTGGGCCTTTGCTTGCGGTAAACGCTTCGGCCCCACAGGCAGCACATCGGTACATCCGCAGACTGCCCTTGTCGCCACTACGGTTTTCACGCCAACGACAGCCACGCACATCGCGGTTACGCCAAGCCAGATAAACAACAACACCAAAAATGATGGGTGCAAAGATCAGGATCATCAGGTGAACTGCACGTCTATCGCCCAAAGATGCGGGCGTTCGCGGGAGCGTGCAATATAGGCCGCGCCGTCGCCCCACCCATGCCAACCCGCATTTGGCTCATTCTCGATTTGCAGCACAAAGTCCCAAGTATCTTTGCCCTTAGAATAATCCCACCACGGCTCTGATTGGACAGTCGCAGGCCACCCGCCCAGTTTGGTTTGCGTAACTGCCTCCGCCCAATCATAGGCATAAATGTCATTGGCCTGTGTATCCACGACCTGCCCTGCCACGTCATGATTGCCATAATCAGGCCGAGCCATACTCCACTCCCCAAGGCAGGGTGATAATGTGCTGGCATGTACTGGCGGTTTCGGGATTGTGAGCCCGTCTAGTGTTGAATAGCTGCGCAACATCCATGTTGCTTTCGGGTCAGGCCGTGCCGTGTTGATGACCTGCGTTGGAGATCGCGCATCATCTGGTGACATAAAGATGGTAATCAACGAAAGATCGCGCAACGCATTTGGCAATACCGGCGCATGCGTCAAGTTGAATTGGCACATCGGCCACATTGGCGCGCCATTCTGCGCGGGCCATGCCTCATCCTTTAGTCCCAAACGGACAGTTCCGAACATCGACATAAAGGGATCAATATTTGCAGGTTTTCTAAACACAATCGGCGCGCACGGCCGGTTCAATGCCTGCATCAACGCCGCTTCATCAAGCGGACCCTGTGGGATCGGCAGCGGCGCATTTTTCTGCGCGCCGCCAGTCCATTTTCTTAACCAGCCAAACACTGGGCTTCGCCTTAAATGGTACGCTCTACCATCAGCTTTTTGATCTGGCTAATCGCCAATGCTGGGTTCAAGCCTTTCGGACATGTTTTTGCACAGTTCATAATCGTGTGGCAGCGATACAATTTGAAGGGATCTTCCAGATCATCCAGACGCTCGCCTGTACCTTCATCCCGGCTGTCGATGATCCAGCGGTAGGCATGTAGCAATGCTGCTGGTCCTAGGTAGCGATCGCCGTTCCACCAATAGCTAGGGCAGGATGTAGAGCAGCATGCGCACATGATACATTCATACAGGCCATCCAGCTTGCTGCGATCATCCACAGATTGCTTCCACTCTTTTGCGGGCGCAGGTGTCTCTGTCTCAAGCCACGGCTTAACAGACGCATGTTGGGCATAGAAATGTGTCAAATCAGGGATCAAATCCTTAACCACTGGCATGTGCGGCAGCGGATAGATCTTAACAACGCCGTTCACTTCGGCCATGCCGTAGGTACAGGCCAGAGTGTTGATGCCATCAATGTTCATCGCGCAAGATCCACAGATACCTTCACGGCACGAGCGGCGGAATGTCAGCGTTGGATCGATCTCGTTTTTGATCTTGATCAGCGCATCCAAAATCATTGGGCCGCAAGAATCCAGATCAACAAAATATGTATCAACTGCAGGGTTTTTGCCATCATCAGGGTTCCAGCGATAGATGTGGAATTCCCTGATGTTGGTGGCACCTTGTGGCTTCGGCCATGTTTTACCGCTGGTCATGCGGGAGTTCTTGGGGAGCGTCAGTTGTACCATGATGCTGTTCCTTTTGCGTCAGTTGGCGCTGTGCGCCTGAAAATCTTAAAGTGCTGTAAGCGCGCGATCACGCAAACAGGTTTGGGTGGCGGGGCGCGACATCACATTGCGCACAACCGCAACTGTGTCATCGTCGATCCCCACAATCGAGGCTTTGGCCAATTCACGAACTTCCACTGCTTGCGCGTTGTCGATCACACATCCTGTGAAGGTTTCGATCAAAGCCTTAGGAACCTGTGGAAAGTGGATCGCGACAACTTCGGTAACGGCGGATGTCGCTGCTTTTCGGCCTGTTTTATCTGCGGCGCTTTGCACTTCCGCACAGGCTGACAATGCCAATACGCTTGTTAGAATAATTGCTCTGATCATGTGGTGGCCTCTCTGGGCGGTAGGGTCATGTGCAACGTTGACGTCTCGGCCAACGTGGCCAACCGTTCTGCATCTTGTTCAAAATGGGGGATCAGACGTTCCATAAAACGCAGATCATGCGCAGCGGTCCACAGCAGCAGCTTGTATTCAAGATCATCTGCCATGGCTTCATCGCGCGCTGTGCTGTTCAGGTTTGCAGCAGTAGTCCCTTTTCCTTGAAAAGAAGAACCACCACCGTAACGACGCACCGTGCCGCGCTCTAGGTCACGGATGGGCAGGCCCAGCTCATCTAGAATGCTGGCGCGATAAGTTTCGGAAACCATCCAATCGTCATAGCAGATAGCCACAATACCTTGCGCATCAGCGATACGGTCAAGCCCGTTGATGTAGCCGTTCAAAGCCAACGCCATGATCCGAATACGGTCAGTTGTGCCATATCCATCATTTTTCTTGAGCTTTGCCAGCAGAGAAGCCGACCAGTTCAGAAAACTGCGATAGATGATAACTTGACGGGTAAAATCACCATCAGAGAAACCATCACTGGCCTTTTGCTGCACGCCAGCAGGCTGCGGCATCCGGTCTTCATAGGAAACTACGACCATTGGTGATGCACCGCTTTTTGCGATACGTTCAGCGTCGGTTAAATCCTCATGCGGCAGCTGTTCGTTATCAACGTCATACACATCAAGTGAGCCATAAACCCGCAACGGGCTTTTGCCAAAACGGCAGTTGTTATAAAATACACCACCTGTTGCGGCTTCAGGTGCATTGCGCATCAGCCAATCAATAATCGCGTGGTTACCAGAGCGACGCATGCCGAACACCTGCAGGGCAAAGGTGGGGGAATACCCAGCCTTCATCCATACAGTGTCAATCTGCTCCGCATTGCTCATGCTTAGTAGACCCGTTTTTTGGGTGCGATCTTTTTGAGATCAATGCCACCTTCGTCAAGCTTGGTCAGAGGTTCCAGATGCACAGGACGGAATTCGAGCGCAGCAGTGTCGCCATCAAAGCGGATAAGGCTGTGCTTGCGCCAGTTTTTATCATCGCGATCAGGGTAGTCCTCATGCGCGTGGGCACCACGGCTTTCCTTGCGTGCAGCGGCGGCAGTGATAGTCGCAACCGCGTTTGGCATCAGGTTAGTCAGCTCCAGCGTTTCCATCAGATCAGAGTTCCAGACCAGCGAGTTATCAGTCACTTTCAAGTCTGCAATCTTGGCTGCTACACCTTTCATCTTCTCTTCGCCTTCGGCCAGCGTTTTGTCTGTCCGGAACACAGCCGCGTCAGCCTGCATGGTCTGTTGCATCTCAAGGCGTAGCTCAGCCGTTGGCACACCACCTTTTGCATAGCGCAGTCCATCAAAGCGATCGAATGCCGCATCAATGGATTTTTGGGATGGTGTCGGAACTGCTGTTTTCGGGTCAACAATTTCCGCTGCACGAATGGCCGCAGCGCGGCCAAACACCACAAGATCAATCAGAGAGTTCGATCCTAGACGGTTTGCACCGTGAACAGAGGCACAGCCAGCTTCACCAACAGCCATCAGGCCAGGTGAAACCGCATCTGGGCTATCCGCTGTTGGGTCCAACACTTCACCCCAATAGTTCGTCGGAATGCCGCCCATGTTATAGTGCACGGTTGGCAAAACAGGGATCGGTTCTTTGGTCAGATCAACGCCAGCAAAAATGCGCGCACTTTCCGAGATACCCGGCAAACGCAAATCTAGCGTTTCTGGCGGCAAGTGGTTGAGGTGCAGGTGGATGTGATCCCCCTTGTCGCCCACGCCGCGCCCTTCGCGAATTTCCATAGTCATACAGCGCGACACAACATCGCGCGATGCGAGGTCTTTATAAGTCGGCGCATAACGCTCCATAAAGCGCTCGCCTTCAGAGTTAGTCAGATATCCACCTTCGCCGCGCGCGCCTTCGGTAATCAAGCAGCCTGCACCGTAAATGCCAGTTGGGTGGAATTGAACAAATTCCATATCCTGCAGAGCCAGACCAGCACGTGCCGCCATGCCGCCGCCATCACCGGTACATGTGTGGGCAGAAGTCGCCGAGAAATATGCGCGGCCATAGCCGCCTGTCGCCAGCACAACCATCTTGGCGCTGAACAGGTGCATGGTGCCGTCATCTAGTTTCCAGCACAGCACACCTTGGCAAACACCGTCATCAGACATCACCAGATCAATGGCGAAATATTCGATGTAGAATTCCGCGTTATGCTTGAGCGATTGACCGTAAAGCGTGTGCAGGATGGCGTGACCGGTACGGTCAGCCGCAGCACAGGTACGCTGAACGGGCGGGCCTTCGCCAAACTCGGTCGTGTGGCCACCGAACGGACGTTGATAAATTTTGCCTTCTTCGGTGCGCGAAAATGGAACACCGTAGTGTTCTAGCTCGTACACAGCCTTGGGTGCTTCACGTGCGAGGTATTCCATCGCATCTGTGTCACCTAACCAGTCAGACCCTTTGACTGTGTCGTACATGTGCCACTGCCAGTTATCAGGACCCATGTTGCTAAGGCTCGCGGCGATGCCGCCTTGCGCCGCAACAGTGTGTGAGCGGGTTGGGAATACTTTGGAAACACAGGCCGTCCGCAGCCCTTGCTCTGCCATACCCAATGTGGCGCGCAATCCAGCGCCCCCTGCCCCTACAACAACAACGTCATATTCGTGGGTCTCATATTCATAAGCAGCCATATCGCGCCCTCTTCAAGCTTGGGGTCTGTCCGCCTCTGCGGTTCAGTCCCTGTCTGTATCTTCGCGGCCCTTGGCGCACGATCATCTGGTGTTCTATAAATGACTGATCAATCTGTCCGTCATTTGAATTTTGGTTCGGGTGGCCGCCGCGCGCTAGCAGGGTCGCCACACCTTTGTCACGTATCTATTACAACGCCAGTCGGGCTATCGCGAAGACGCCAATCGCCGCAGCGCCATAGCTGATGCAGGTCATTACGATAATCGAGATTTTTTGCGCCATGCCATGCACGTAGTCTTCGAGCAGCGTTTGCACTCCATCGTTAAAGTGCTTGAACGTCACCGCGATGGTCAGCGCAGCGATGATCGCTGGAAAAGGACGGCTGTAATAGGCTACGATCTCTTCATATGTACCGCCCAGTGCCGCACCGAATGTAAACACAAACAGTGGGATCAGCAGCAACAATGCAACCGAGCTGACTTTCATCGCCCAGAAGTGCGCTGTACCTGTCTTGGCAGAGCCAAGACCTTTTGCGCGTTTGCGGTCTGTCAAATATGCCATGATGCTCTCCTTAAACCACGATAACGGTGATTAGCGTCAGCACAACCGAACCGCCAATAATGGCCCAGCCCAGTTTTTCCGCCGTCGGAATGTCCATCGCAATGGCATTATCCCAAATCAAGTGACGAATACCCGCAAGCGTGTGATACCAAAGGCCCAAAACCGAGAAGAGCATGATCAGGTCACCAAACCAGCTGGTCAGAAAGCCGTTCACAATCGCGAAATAGGCAGGTCCGCTCGCCGCGGCGAGAAACCACCAGACAATCAGCAAAGATGAAATCAACATTGCATTGCCCGTGATGCGCGTCAGGATCGACGTCATCGAGGTTAGCTGCGGACGGTAAATCGTCAAATGCGGCGACAGAGGGCGGTTGCCCCGGTTCACATCGGCCATATCAGGCTCCTTTGTGGCTACTTGCCTCTACTACTAACAAACTTTTCGCCGCTGTCACGTGAACAAGCGGTAAATCAATCGCCTGTTTACCCGAATTGAGCAATAAATCGTTGTTACTCGCAAATTTGTGATCACACCGATCCCTCCTGTGATCACGGCAAGGCCAGACTCACCTGCCGGGTCGTTTCGCGCTGCAGTTTCCGACGAATTTGCTCAGGATAATCTGCGAATCCATTTGCTGTGATCACAAATGCACCTTCTCCCTGAATAACACTCTCAAAAAACCACGCCGTCAGGTCGTTATCTCCGGTCTCGATAGCCAGTGCATTCACCGTCACATCAGCAGCATTCAGGGCATCTCGATATTCTTGAGGTGCAAGCCCTTCATTTGATATCCCGTCCCCTGAAACATCGATTACCTTGCGGCGGCAACTGGGAACTTGCGCCAGCGCATCCAACGACAAGCCCAGCGCCTCCCCCACGGCAGTCGAAAAATTGCGCCAGATGCGCGGATCATCCGAAATGGCGGTAGCGAGCGCTGCAACGTCTGCAGCATCACCGATCTGACGCCATTCAATGGTTTGTCGCTGGCGGCCACTGCCTGACCATTGGATCAAAGTGACCTGTGCACGCTGTTCAATCAAAGCATCCACAACGGCTCCGTCCCGCAGCGCACCCGCAAGGCCATCCATCTGAATGCGGTATTCTTCGTGATCAACCGAGCCAGAAACATCCACTGCCAGAACAAGCGCAAGATCACACGCAAAAGACACGGTAGGCCACATAGCAAACACAAAGGCGGAGAGAATACGCATATGCCTATCTTAACCAAATGGTTGGAAAGGTCTATTTCACGTCTGCGTGTATTGAGAACCTTCCCCCGACAACGCAAAAGGCGCACCATTTCTGGAGCGCCTTTCAGGAATTTTTGGTCAACTAGGGTTTAGTTCAATGAACCGTCGATGCCTTTGCAAGCCTCAACAAGACCTTTAACCGCAGAAACAGAGCTGTCGAACATTGCCTGCTCGTCTTTGTTCATTGATATCTCAACAACCTTCTCAACGCCGCCGGCACCGATCACTGTTGGCACTCCAACGTAAAAGCCGTTCAGGCCGTAAGCGCCGTCAACATAAGCTGCACATGGCAGGACGCGCTTTTGGTCTTTTAGGTAAGCTTCGGCCATTTCGATGGCTGAGGTCGCAGGTGCGTAGAACGCGGAACCTGTTTTCAACAGGCCAACAATCTCTGCGCCGCCATCACGTGTCCGCTGAACGATAGCGTCCAGTTTTTCTTGTGTGGTCCAACCCATTTTCACCATGTCAGGGAGCGGAATGCCCGCAACTGTGGAATAACGCGTCAGCGGAACCATCGTGTCGCCGTGACCGCCCAGAACGAATGCAGTAACGTCGCGCATGGATACGTTGAACTCTTCCGCAAGGAAATGACGGAAGCGGGCCGAATCAAGAACACCCGCCATACCGCATACTTTTTCATGTGGCAGGCCAGAGAATTCGCGCAGCGCCCAAACCATCGCATCAAGCGGGTTTGTGATACAGATCACAAATGCATTTGGGGCATGAGCAGCGATGCCCTCGCCTACGGATTTCATAACCTTGAGGTTGATGCCCAACAGATCATCACGTGACATGCCCGGCTTGCGAGCGACACCAGCAGTAACGATACATACGTCTGCACCAGCGATATCAGCGTAATCAGACGTGCCAGACATGGCAGCATCGAAACCCTCGGACGGGCCGGATTCTGCGATATCAAGTGCCTTACCCTGCGGCAGACCATCGGCGATGTCGAACATAACAACGTCGCCCAATTCTTTAACAGCCGCGAGGTGAGCAAGTGTGCCACCGATGTTACCCGCGCCAATCAGCGCAATTTTGGCTCGTGCCATTTTGCAGTACTCCATGAGGTTTGCGTTGGCGGCGGCTTAAACCTTCAGAGGCATTCATGCAAGTTGCAGTTCAGCGTAACGGACACCAATACACTTAATCCGGGCTGGTTTACCTTACATAAGCCCCTTCACGCAAAACACTTTTCTATATATTTTTCAAGTTATTAGGGTTTTTGAGAATCCGGCTCAACGCATCGCACCTCTGACGCCGAATTGATCCAACCCAACAAGACTACTGCCTCAAAAACCGGCAGAACCTCTGACTTACCTCCATCCTCACCGACTTCCCGATGATCTTTGGACAAAGCCATGCCAGAATGAAATCAGCAGTTGGTCCGCGACCCATTTCCTGACACGATGGAATTCTACAACAAATTCAAGGCACCGCCATGCTCACTCTCGATCTTTGGTTTTTCGCAATTGCCGGACCTGCCGTTGTGTTTGCAGGTATTTCGAAAGGTGGATTCGGCTCTGGTGCGGCTTTTGCCTCTGCTTCCGTGCTGGCTTTGGTCGTTGATCCAGGATTGGCGTTGGGCGTGATGCTTCCCTTATTGATGCTCATTGATCTGGCATCCCTCAAACCCTACTGGGGCCGCTGGCACCTACGCGAGGCACTACTGCTCATCGCTGGCGGATTGCCGGGTGTAGCGCTTGGCGCTGCACTTTATCGAGTGGCGTCCCCCGATCTTCTTAGGCTCATGATCGGTGCTGTGTCTGTTGGGTTTGTGATCTGGCAAATCAGTTTAAAACGCGGCTGGCTTCAAATCGGATCGCGCCCGATGTCTGATAGCGCAGGATTGGCCGCAGGGATCACCGCAGGCTTTACCAGCTTTGTAAGCCACGCCGGGGGGCCACCAGCTGCTGTGTTTCTTCTGTCACGCGGACTGAATAAGACAGGATATCAGGCCACATCAGTTTTGACATTTTGGGCGATAAACATCGCCAAATTCATACCCTACGCATTTCTTGGCATGTTTACCCTAGAGAGCGCAAAAGCCAATTTGGTGCTCGCCCCTTTTGCCCTTGTCGGAGCTTGGCTGGGGGTTCGCGCGCACCACGCCGTGCCAGAACGGATGTTCTTCGCGCTCACCTATGTGCTTCTCACGGTTACCGGTCTCAAGCTCATCTGGGATGGGCTTACATAAGCCATAGGCATCATAGCCTAGGCGTCGTTCCCCTTTGCGGGCAATGCCTCTGCGACTTCTTCAAACGCTTGGCCCGACGCAACCAAACAGGTCAATCCCGTTGGCATCGTCACCAGAATTGTCCAACTGCCTGTATCCTCGCTGGCAAACATCTCAACCATCGAGTTGTTTGATCCGATGCCGACCGATTGGCGTGTTTCACCATATCTTTCCGCCAGCTTTTTAACAACTGCATCGCGTTGCCCGCAGTTAGGTTGGGTCTGCGCCTTGGCCGAAGTCGTCGTCGCCAAAAACAGGGCCGCCGCAGCCGTAAGTGCAGCAAGGTGAAGGAATTTCGCAGTTCGTGTCATATCAGTGCCTTTCCAATGGGGAGGCGTGGCATCACATGCCACCGTTGATCCGTGACGCTACAGCGGCTGTCTTTCGGTTCCGGCAACAGAGCCAGCCTACCAATTCAAACATCTGCAACTTGGATCAATCCTGCCCCGAGGGACCTGAAAACGGGGTTAACGCTACGCACGGTGCTGGGCGCAGCATGAGATTTGCTGCATTGCGGCACGATTGCGCTTGTAGTTTACCGCCAAAAATGCCCCTCTGTACGCAAGAATATTACGTCACCGATTTTCCACAGGAGCTTCTCATGCCCTCTATATCACGTTGTCTCTTATACCCATCTGCCGTTGCAGACGCATACGATAGAGTACATCATGCTGGGCGCCTGACCGTAACAAAAGAAAACAAAACAGCCGACTACGATGATAACTGTCGAACA
>ERZ1027208.303-NODE-303-length-20930-cov-17.836455_pt1 | contig 20930 bp, 15 predicted proteins | sample MGYA00520867_ERZ1027208 | MGnify/ENA primary metagenome ERZ1027208 (study PRJEB33311, sample SAMEA4378413) | marine metagenome | biome: Marine biome; feature: Fjord; material: Water | collected 2014-07-20T08:00:00Z/2014-07-... | depth 75 m ...
GGGCAACCCCAGTCTTATGGATACTGCCATCGCTTTAATGGGTCAAAAAAGGCGACCCGGTATTAAAAACTGCAAAGCACTGCTTACCTGATACTTCATACTCAGAAAATCATCACTTACGCTACCCAGCGTAATTCATCATGACTGCTATCTTTTAGCTGGGCCAACCCTACTACTAAGAACACCCAACAACCTAGCTAAACACCTTATGTTTAACATCAACTACGTATTTTTTGATGTGCATGGCTGTATCTCAATATTATGAAAAACAGAAATTAAGACAAGTATTTAGAGTGAGTGCCCTTTGTAGTTGTGCTTTGTAGTTACTAAATTTTCTTTTCAAACGTGATGAGAACTTTTTTTCCTCTATCCTCAACCTTTAATGCAAGATTTGACTGCTTAATATTCAGTATAGTTTGAGGCTGATTATTCAATAACAATATATTTATGTTCCCCCTGTAGTCCAAGCTTACATTTGACAGGCTGAGCTTCTTTGGTATTTGGTGTTTTTCCCTCTCATTTAAACCTTTTGAAATTTCAAATTCAACTTTATCTCCTTCGTTTGAATCGAAATCAATAACCGTCCCAAATGAATGCAAATCATCGGGTGTTACAATGAAAGTATCCGCGCCATCACCACCATGAAGCACATCGCCGCCTCCACCACCACGTAGAATATCTTGCCCTTCACCACCATATATTTCATTAGCTTCAGCACCGCCCATTAGCACATCGTTATGATCTGAACCCTTAATTACGATCTTTCTTTCAGCGTAGCCATATGAACTGATAAGAATGGAAAAAAGCCCAAAGAGAGCTAGTTTGGAGCGATAACTAATAAAGTTTTTTGCTCTGTATATATTTAACAAGTACTGGAGCCTCATTTCAAAATGTTAAATTAGTATCTAATGGTGAAAATTCATCTTTCCTTAGGTATTATCCTCCACCCAAATATCTTTAACTCTTTTTACTAGGTAGTACCCAGATGAAAGTGCTACTACTAGAACTCCAATACCAATCAATACTAATGGCTCAGTTTTTGTAGCATCCAAGATTACAATCTTTCGCGTAATGGCCGTCATTGAAATTAAAAGCATCGCCTCGGCATGGATATTATAATCCTCGAGGTAGATGTGAATACACGCCTGTAATTCCAATCCAATTAGAGTCATCAGGAAAAGTCCAAACACATCAAATAGATTCGCTATCCCCAAGAAGTATTTAGAGTGAGTATCCTTCTAAATAGGATTTTTCTTGTATCTGTCGATTGATTTTCGAAGTCCATAAATCCGTTAACCTCGCAGAAACCATTGGCACCATACCAAAAGACAGCGTAGTTTTTGAGAGGTATCTAAAGGTGTTATCTGCTGAGGCGCTTACCGCGGCCACCATCAATACATAGACTAAAAAATATCTTACCAAACTAGTATCTATACAGTGTTTACGTGCATTTAGTATCGTATAAATAAAACTAAAGGGACACTCAATCTAAGTCCAGTTTCTGATCACAGAAATTAAGACAAGAATTTAGAGTGAGTGCCCTCCGTAGTTCTTCCTACCATAGGCTCGTGAAGATGGATAAAGCCTAGCTTTTCATACAAGGTAATCGCTGCTTTCATATTGCTCAGCGTATCAAGATAACACTGTTGGTACCCCTTACTTTTTGCATAGTCTAAACATTACTGCGTTAGAGCCTTACCAAGCCCTAAGCCACGACTTTGCGGCAGCAAAAACAGTTTACGTAATTCACAAACTTCGCTGCTGTTATTAAAGGCTGCAATACCGCAACCACCAACAACTTCACCCTCAAGCGTTGCAACCAGTTAAAGGCTGCCATGCTTATCGACATAATGCTGACTTAAACACTGCACTCCCGCATCGGAGGGCCAAAGCCCTCGCCAACGGCACAGTACTCAGCGCCAACCTGCTGAATGATTTCACACAAACGCGCATCCTGCTGCGCTGGAATCGGTGCGATTTCAATAGCCATTAACCTAACAAGTTAAGGCCTATACCACGTATTCTTTGGTGGTACATCCAGTGTATTACACGCTGGTTGACCAGGTGCTGTATAGCAACATAGATGACAAACCAGATAAGAATCTTTATCCCCTATATTTTCATCAAAAGCTAAACACACCGGTTTATCGGAGGTTGCCTGAAACCATTGCTCATCGCATACACGCTGACTAACACAGCGCCTATACTGAATAATCTGGTACGAACCATCTGACGAAAGATCCCCTAAACCTGGCCTATAGCGAGCATCTTTAATCCCGTATTGATAGATATCATTCATGGCATAGGGTTTATCTGCAGTGCAAGTTTCAGTGCTGTCGTCAGTTAAAACAAGATCCCTCAGAGTACAGGTAGCCCCTGTCGCAGGGTCTCCACACACGACTGAACTGCCTGGTGGCTTGCTAGCCGTTACCACTGGCGCTGTCACCTTAACAATGTGTTGAACCGAAAAGGTTTTTTCCGGTGTCGAGCTATCATGCACTAATAAGTTAATCGTGACTGGCGTATCGGTTGTAACCGTCGGCAATGTCACACTAGGGTTAGCCGTTGCTGACAGACTAAACTGTAAACCTTGGGTAGTATAAGTATAAGTATAAGGTTGAGTGCCGCCTACGACGGCAGCATTTAAACTAATGTCTTGACCACCGGCAGCTTCATCTGGGCCATTCAATGAGGCATGCAAAGGCGCGACTGCAGGATCGATAACAACTGTTTCAGTCACCCGCGCCAAATTATTAACTGCATCGTTTACAAAATACACAAAGGTGACCGTGGTACTGCCGCTCACCGATGGTGCTGTAAAGTGCGCATTATTACTATTGATATCTTGTAAGGCTATACCTTCGCTTGTTGTTTCAGACCAACTATACGTGTAAGGCGACACGCCACCTGAGGCTTTTGCACCATTCAAATAGACTTCATCACCGGAATGCACACGCTGATCTTGCAGATGCCCCAATTGCAATGTGGCATATAGATCATTAACAATGACATAAATTTTTTCAGTAATACTAGAAACACCATCATTAATGGTTAAATCAAAACGCAGTACGGTTTTGGCTTTCACACCCGGCACATCAAAACGGGCTACCGATTTATCGGCATCCGTTAAAGTGATATTGATATCAGGGTCAGCCTGAACATATTGCCAACTGTAAGTGTAATTACCGGTTCCACCTTGGGCGAGGCCGGTCATGGTTGCGCCTAGCAAGCCTTCATCTACATGCTGATCTGGCACAAACACCACGGATAATGGCTGGTTTGTCGCCACAGGTAATACAACAACAGTGACTGTTTCGCTGGTACTTTCAGCAAGACCATCGGTGGCGGAAACGTCAAAGGTTAATGTCTCTTGTGCACTCACATCGGGGGCCGTGATCGTTGCGGTATCGGTATTATCGCCGCTGATGATGGCCGTTGTACCGCTAGTTTGGCTCCAACTCCAACTGTAGTTTTTATCACCCCCGGTTGCAGCGACGGCAACACTGATCGTGTCGCCTTCAAGTACCTGTATAGAAGGTAGCGCTTGTAAACGTAAACGTTGCAAGGGCGTATGCGCAAAGCTATCACGTACAATGACTTTAACGTCACGGTTAGCTGTCGCAGTTGTATCATCCGTTGCGGTAATCGTAAACGTTAGCTCGGTATCGCCATTAACATCGGGCACGGCAAAACGCGCATGGTCAGTATCGTCATCGATTAAGGTTACGCTGGGGCCTGAAATTTGAGCCCAACTGTATGTATAAGGACCAGTACCACCGATGGCTGACGCGGATAAAATAGCTTCTATAGGCCCCTCATTAACCACGAGCGGTGGAGCAATAACCGATAACGTTGTTAGCGGTGCCCCAACTGCGGCCTCTATTTGTACCACTGCAGAATCCGTATTACCCAGTCCGTCGGTTGCTGTGACGGTAAAATCATACACCGAGGTCTGTGCTACCACGGGTATATTAACGGAGGCAATTTGTTGAGCTGTAGCCCCCACAAAACTAGGCGCTGGCGCACCACCGGGATTACTTTGTGTAAATACCCAACTCCAGGTGTAATTACCATCGCCACCTGTAGCAGCAGAGCTTAATTGCAGAGTGGTCCCCCCTGATACCGCTAACCATTGTGCGGTAGTCACCAATAAAGGTTGGGCAGCAAATGCCCCAACCGGTATTAACGGTGCGTGGGGTAATGGAGTATTGACGGGGCCTGGAATAGACACGGTCACTTGATCTTTCGCACTGGTGATGCCATCGACAAAAGTTAATTCAAAAACTAAATCTGTATCGAGTGTAACTGTTGGTGCGACAAAGCTTGGGTTACTGCTATTGCCGTTGGTAAGGCTAACAGTAGCCCCAGCAGTTTGTTGCCAAGCATAGGAAGGTGAGCCACCGGCACCACTACCTATACCATGTAAGGAAACGGTTTGCCCTGTTTGGGCAAAGCTTGAATTACCCGCATCAACAAAAATGGCATCATCATTAACAATCACATTAATAGTGCTGGTTACCGGGCCATTATCATCGGTGACCGTAACAGAAAACGTTAATGTTTCCGGCCCCGTTACCGTCGGGCTGGTAAAGCTAACGTCTGCTGTATTCGTGGCACTTAACGCAACAGTCGTGCCTAGCGTTTGCTGCCAACTATAGGTAATTGAACCTTCCGATTTACTGACCGTCGCATGTAAGCTTGCCGTTTGCGTTTCAACAACCGAACTCGCTCCAGAGACTCTCAACTGAAGCTGTTTGGGAGGCAGCTTATATCCGAGCTGTTGCGGACTAATTTCGGAACATTTTTCATCATTACAAGCCTGTACACCATAGCAAAACACATCCGTTGCGCTCAGAGACCCATCAGTGAAAGATAAAGCACTGGTTGTTGCAACACGACTGCCACAAGCACTCACAGATGTAGTATCACACTGACGTGTAACAGCATTCACCGGACAGCGATATAGCCCATATTCAGTGGCATGTTTAACGCTAGTCCAAGACACATGTACATCATCGACTGAATTAACGACGGAAACGCTCGCAGGCGTAGAAGGTGTTGGTAGTGGCACTCTTGATTGTTCATCATGAATATCACAAGCGCTTAAGCTTAATAATAACAATGTCATCAATGAAATAAGTTTTACATGGGGCATATGGATAAACCTTGAAACAGGCGCTTTCATCAAAGAGTTATTCATGGATAACTCTCACTTTTACAACCGCACGACGATTTTGAGTCCGGCCTTCTGCCGTAGCGTTATCTGCGATAGGATGCTTTTCACCTTCAGCATCAATAACGATTCTATCGGCATGAATGCCGTGTTTATCTACTAACATGGCCTTGACCGATTCTGCCCGTTCTTGAGATAAATGCAGATTAAACACATCACTACCGGTGTTATCGGTATCGCCCTCAATAACAATACTGCTCTTAGGATTATGCTTAAGTACGGTAAACAAATCTTCCACATGCTCAGCGTATTCAGGCAGCAGTACAGCAGATTCCGTTTTAAAGTGTACGGCAAAAGTATAAAGGTGCGGCTTAGGCGCCACGACAACTTGCTTTTTTGGGGGCGGAGGAGGTGTTGACGCTGTTGTTTTTTTGCCGCCAAATAAAAATTGCACACCCAGCGTGAGCTCTGTATCGATAAGATCATCCGTGTAGCTATATACGCTTCTGGCATCGCCCCGCAAGCGGATGTTATCAGTTAAACGATAATAACTGCCTGCGCCTATGCCACTTGTGGTTTCACTGCGACGCTTATCAACTTCGAAACTTAGCTCCTTCACCGAAGCTACGATATAAGGTTGCCAGTGGCCATATTCTTGAAAATGGAACAAACCATCTATCTGCAAACTGAGCATATCGGCATCATCACCAAATGCGGTTTCCGTACTGCCAACTCTCGCTCCCAGTTCTACAGCCAAATTTTCATGCCACTGATAACCCAAATTAATCCCCAATGTTGGAGTATCATCGATATTACCTTTGTCATCTAAAAAATGATAAGCCACAGAAGGCACAAGATAGATGCTTTGATCAGAGTTTTGTGCATGCACCTGCCCAGCAGAAAGCGCAAATAACATTAACAGTATTTTCGTCCTTATCATTTAATATCATCCTAAATATTTTTCAGCTCGACGGGGTTGAATATTATCGCTTTTTTTATAATCATTACGCAATCATTGATACTGAGGAAAAATGATTAAATAGCTAACTTAGAACTCAAAATAAGCCCCTCAGCCCCTCTAGCTGACAAAGTGCTAAACGATGAGAAAATAAGACTAAAACTCATGGCGTTCTTAGAAGCTGTATTGGGTGATGAAAATTAGCATGACACTCCCCCTAAAAACAGAACACGAGCCACTACAAGCACAAACAAAAAGCCCCACTCCACTAAACAACCCCAATATCGCGCAGAAACTGCGCTCCTACGATAACCACCCACAAAAAAGGCCAAACCCACACATCACCATGCAAGTTCAGCCTTTCTATCACATTCAAAACACAGTTAACTTAAAATTAACGTGCCTGCATTCTAATGGCACCATCTAAGCGAATCACTTCGCCATTTAAGTAATCGTTTTCGGCCATTTGAACCACTAGTTTGCCAAATTCTTTTGGATCGCCCAAACGTTTAGGGTATTCAACACTGTTGCCCAACGCTTCCACTACTTTTTCACCTAGGCTTTCGGCTAGTGGCGTTTTAAACAAGCCCGGCGCAATGGTATTCACACGAATGCCGTAACGGGCAAACTCACGGGCGATTGGCAGTGCCATGCCCACAATGCCTGCTTTACTGGCGGCATAAGCAGGCTGACCAATTTGTCCATCAAACGCGGCCACTGATGCTACGTTAATCACAACGCCACGGCCGTTGTCATCGTTGATTGGGTTTTGCTTTGCCATAACAGCGGCGGCTTTGCTTAATACGTTAAACGTACCAAACATGTTTACATCCACAATGCGTTTAAAGTTTTCTAATGGCAGTGGCTCGCCTTCACGGTTGATCACTTTTTCTGGTGGGCCGATGCCTGCGCAGTTAAGGACCACATGCAGTTCGTTAAAGGTTTTGATGCAATGATCAATGCCCGCTTGAACCGATGCTTCGTCAGTCACATTAACAGCTGCAAAGGTGGCGTTATCGGCACCCAATGTTGCAACGGCTTCTGCCCCTGCTTGTTCGTTAAAATCGAAGATGCAGACTTTGGCACCCTTTTCGATTAATGCCGCACTGGCGGCTAGGCCTAATCCAGATGCACCACCTGTCACGATGGCAACCTTGCTTTGTAAATCCATGACGATACCTTGTTATTTAACTATTTTGATTATGCCCATAGCTTAATTCCATAACGGGGTTTGCACCATGTTTATAGTGATCAAAATATGTGTGATTAAGCGACTTATGCTCATTTAAGCCATGCAATCAACAGACAGCTAGCGTTACAGGCACACCGTTTACGGCCGCATTACCACTAAGCTGATCGAGCAGATTTTCATCGGTTAAATCGTTCACACTGACACCGGCATGGGCTTCTGCAATTTTCATGGAAGTGCCTTTGCGATTGTGTCCAAAGCCATGGGGAATACTGACCACCCCTGGCATGACTTCATCACTGATTTGCGCCACGATCTCTACACTGTTCACGGCCGATGTCACCTTAACCATGTCACCTTCTTTTATGCCCACGGCAGTAGCATGATCAGGATGCATTAATAAGGTACATCGGTTTTTGCCTTTCACTAGGCGCTTGCTGTTATGCATCCAAGAGTTATTGCTGCGCACATGGCGCCGGCCAATCAAGATGCCTTCTGATTCAAGTGTGATTGGGGGTTTTTTCTTGAAATGGGCATCGACTCTTGCCAGATCTGAAAAGTAAAAATCGGTGTTTAAGTGAATGTGTTTATCTTTGGTCTTAAGTCCAATAGGGAATATTGACTTTAAAGGCCCAAGATCAATACCGTGGGGCGCTTTTTTTAACGCACTCAGTGACACACCTTTATATGCACTGCGTTTTAACAATACATTGAGCATAAAGTTAGGCCCATTTAACAGGGTAATTTTACGCATGATTTTTTGCGCAAACGGGACTTTTTTATCTAGGTGCTTCACAAGGTTTAAGAATATTTGCCAATCGTGTTTGCCGCCTTTTTCAGGGTAGAAACCTTTCGAGAATTTAGCGGTATTGTGTACCGCCAAATTATGAAACGCTAAATCGTAATGATCGCGTTCGATGGCGGATACCGGTGGCAATATTATATTGGCATGACGGCTGGTTTCATTTAAAAAACAGTCAACGCTGACCATAAAATCCACCGACTCTAACGCGGTATCCAGTTTTTCACCGTTGGGGGTACTGAGCACTGGGTTGCCTGCTACACATAGCATGCCTTTTATTTGCCCTTCACCTGGTGTGAGAATTTCATCGGCTAATGTGGCCACAGGAAATTCACCATTAAAGTTAGGTAAGTTTCTTACGCGGCTGTGCTTTTTAGCAAAATACCCTGGGCCACTTGCCGCAACGGGATCGGCTGCAGGGGTTGGGAACATCATGCCGCCCTCTTCATCCAAATTACCCAGCAATATATTCAGTACCATAATTAAATACTGACTGAGCAATCCAAACTCTTGCACGCTGACACCCATGCGCCCATAAATCACGGCTTTAGGGTTCTGGCTTAATTCTTTCACCAGTTGTTTGATCACCTGGGCTTTTATGCCAGTGTGTTGCTCGGCGTATTCGCAAGTGTAATTTTTTACTAAGGCTTCTATGGCTTCATAACCAGAGGCTAATGCCAGCATTCTATTGGGCTTAACGCATTTTTGTTTAAACACTTCATTGGTCATGGCCAATAATAAAAGCACATCTGATCCGGGTTTTATGAAGTGATGTTCAGAAGCAATTTGCGCGGTTTCGGTTCGTCTTGGATCAATGACCACCACCTTGCCATTTCTTTTTTTAATGTCTTTTAATTTATCTTTTACGCCGGCTACGGTCATGATGCTGCCATTAGATGCCACAGGGTTGGCCCCTATGATCAGCATGTAGTCGGTGCGGTTAATGTCTGGCACAGGGATGCGCAGCTGATGCCCAAATAAATGGTGAGCAATAATATGATGGGGAAGCTGATCCACCGAGGTGGCCGTGTATCGGTTTTGGGTTTTAAAACCGTTCAGCAGTTCTTTAATGGTTAACGAACCACCCAGGTTATGAGTGTTAGGGTTGCCTAAATAAATGCCTAACGCATTTTTTCCGTGCTGCTGCTGAATACCTTGTAAGCCTTTTGCGGCTTTTTTAAACGCGTCTTTCCAGCTGATTTCTTTCCAGCCTGTTGCCGTTTTTTCCAGTGGCTTTCTAAGGCGGTCAGGGTCTTCATATAGATCTTGAAGTGCAATGGCTTTTGGACAAATATGGCCTTTGCTAAAAGGATCATTTTCATCCCCTTTGATGGACAGTATTTTACTGCCTTCGTGTTCGATCTTTACGCCGCACATGGCTTCGCAAAGATTACAGGTTCGATAGTGTGTTTTTATTTTTGTCATACTGTTCCCCTCAATACAGCCAGATTACACAGCTTATCGATAAATAGAAAATGAACGTTCATTATGGATATGTATGAACCATTCAATGTTAAATATCAGGCGTATTTAGAATAACTGAAACAGGCAAACAATCGTCGACTCACCATTTATTTATCAAGGGCGATCGACTAGAAAAGGCGTTTTAGGCGCCTAAAAAAATAGACAACCTATTAATAGACACCCTATTAAAGCGAGTTAATAGGGTTTAAGAAAAGATGTGGTGAACCAAGGAAAATAAACGTTCTTTATCCACAGGCTTAACCAGATAACCATCTGCACCAGCGTCTAAAGACTGCTGCTTGTGCTGAGCATCAACATGACCTGTAATCATATAGATTGGGGCTTTTACTTTTAGCTCGCGTAATTTTTCAGTGGCTTCTAAGCCGCCCATAATCGGCATTTCCATATCCATGAAAATCAGATTTACGGCGTGCTCTTCGCATACTTTTAACGCTTCGTACCCGTTATCGGCTGTTAAGATGGTGACTTGTGGGTTGGCTTTTTTCACCAAGCGCTGCATGATTTGTTGGTTTACTAAGTTATCTTCAACAATTAACACGGCACCAATATCTTGCTGTGCGGGTAAAAAAGATTGCATCACTGAATACAACTGATCATGCGAGATAGGCTTCTCAACCACCTGATTGAATCCGTTTTCGATGTATTGATCCACTTGATGCTTCATGACATTTGCAGTAAATGCCACAAGAGGAATTTCGATGCCTTTTTTGCGCATTAGCTTGGCGGCTTCTTCGCCACCCATATTCGGCATTTGCATATCTAGAAAAACCAAATCAAATGTTTCTTTATCGACTCTTTCAAGGGCCTGTAAACCATCATCAACAATGGCGACGTCCACGCCTGCTGCGGTTATTAAACGTCGTATTAGCAACTGGTTATCTGGGTTGTCTTCGGCTAAAAGTACCTTGCCAGTCAACTTAGGAATGAACTGCGTTTTTTGCTGTGATTTATATTCATCCATTAATTGCGTCAACATGCCCGCTGTTTGAATATAAGAAGATGATGCGTTTTCGCCACCACCTACCGTCAGAGTAAAACAACTGCCCACCCCTTTTTCACTTTCTACGGTAAGTTCGCCACCCATTAAGTGCGCAAGGTTTTTAGATATATATAAACCTAAGCCTGAACCACCAAACAATCGAGTGGTGGATGTATCCGCTTGTGTGAATGCAGTGAACAGTCGGCTTTTTTCTTCTTGGTCTAAACCAATGCCGCTGTCTTCAACACTGAATATCATTTTTTCGTATGCGTATGATATTTCAATTTTAACCCAACCGTCTTTGGTAAACTTCACGGCATTATTGGTTAGGTTAAATAATATTTGCTTCAATCGAGTTGGGTCAGCTTGCACAACACTTGGCAATGGATACTGTATTTGCAGTTGGTAGCTTAACCCTTTTTCTTTGGTTTGCTGCCTCACATAATCGTCTAGATCACTGATGATGGCGGCCATTTCTACATCCATGGTTTCAACATCAATTTTACTGGATTCGATTTTAGAAATATCTAGGATGTCATTAATCACCCTTAACAAATGTCGACTGCTGCGAATAATCGTATGGGCAAATTTCTCACGGTTATTCTTGGTCAGTGAATCATCTAATAATGCTTCGCTATAGCCAATAATGGCTGTCATGGGGGTTCTGATTTCATGACTCATGTTTGCCAAGAAACGGCCTTTGGCTTGCTCGCTTTCTTCGGCTGTTTTTCTTGCTTGCTCTGCCATTTCGTACATGGATACGTTTTTAATAGCGGTGCCAACCTGTACTAGGTATTCACTGATCAGCGCTAGATCAGGTTTTTTAAGGTGGAAAGATTTGTCGTAATTGATAAAGGCAACACCGGCAACCACTTCGCCCCTTACATGAACGGGGAAATAACTAATAGAACGACTGGGTTTGATGTTGTATAAAACCTTATCAATCTCTGATCCAGCTTCGACAGCTTCGGCTGTTAAATTTGAGATATTGATAATACGATTTTGTTCGATGCCATTAACAAAAATACTATTTGAATCTTGCTCTAGATCCATCTCAAGTTGTTTAAATGTCATTTCTTCGTAATCGGTTACGGCACTGCCATATGCCCCGACTATCTTATAAGTTCGCTCATCGGGCATTTTTGAGATGACATAAAGGGATTCGAATGGGTACATGGTTTCTAAGGTTTTCATTAAACCTTCCATGATGGCGTCTAGGTCTAATGTGCTGTTAACCGCGAAAGCCAGTTCATTCATGTGCTCAAGGTAGACTTTTCTATCTTCAAGTTTTTGCTTGTGCTTGCGTAAACTGGAGTTAATTCGATTGATCACAAGGCCTAAGCTACCGGTATAAAATAGCAAGCCAACCGTTGTAATCGCCATACTGAAGCTTGTTAACTCAGGGCGGTAATAAAACCCTGCCACAAGCCCTCCCACTAATAATCCAATGACTTGTAGGATCAAACCCTTGAGAAACAGGTTTCGACCACCGGCCGATAAATTGGTCATATTGGATGTGCTGATAAAAACAGCAATCAAGAAGAAGTTAAAGCCCCATACGGCGCAGCAGAAAGAGTATAAAAGGGTGTCTATTTTTAGATTTCGGATTTCATCTGATGCAGTAGACGAAAACAAATACATGATATGAGGGTATAAAAGACTGTGTATTAAAAGCAGAGCCCAAACACCGTAAGAAAAAGTATCTTCTCCCCACAGTAAACTCATATGCAGGGCAAAAACAACCAGACAAGCAATTCCACGCAGCGGGTAATTAGCCCTTACGTCTTTGGATTTTTTAGATCGATCAAATAATGCTTTTAAGTTGGGGCCAACCTTGCCCATGTACTTCCTACTTAACTGCTAACAGTATTTATTATTAATCTTTACAGTATAACAAAGCCATAAGATTACTGAACGAAAAAAGTGCACAGTACGTTATAAAGTCAGTTTTGGAGCAATTTTAAAGCGAATTTTGAAGATAAGTTTGCCTGACTTTGCACGCTAATGGCTACCTGGCTCAAAATATCCATTTTTGTTTTCTCTGATGCAGCCTCAGCAACATCCGTATCCTTGATGCGACTATTGGCAGCCTGGTTGTTCTCACTTTTTAATTCTAAAAATTGGGCATTTGAAGATAAGCGATTTTCGGTGGCTCCTAATTCACTTTGGCGACTGCCTACTTGCGCTAAGGCTTCGTCAATTTGCTCGATAGTAAGCTCTACTCCATCGGTTATGCCAAGTTCTTCAAAGCTTGCCGCTAGATCCTTTGTGCTTAACTCTATTTGATCACCGGGATTAGGACCGGTTTGAAACCCGAGCGTGCCCTCTTCAAACACGGGTTTTTGATTGAATTCGGTATCTGAAAACACACTTTTTATGGTGTCTGTTCGTTGATTAATTTCACTCTGAATGGCGGCTTTATCTTGATCGTTCAGTATGCCGTTGCCTTGCTGAACTTTTAGCTCTCGAATTCGCTGCAGGTCTTCAGTCACAGATGACAGTGCGCCGCTTTCTACTTGCACCCGAGACGTGCCATCTAAGCTGTTTCTTAACGCGGCCTGCGTTGAGCGATCTTGAGTTTCTAACTTTGTGCTAATTGCCAAACCTGCCGCATCGTCTTTTGCACTGTTAATTCGACTGCCGCTGGCCAATCTTTCTAGCTGTGTATCTTTCCCAGATTGCGCTTGATTTAAAGCGCTTGCTGTATTGACTGAAGGGTTAATATTCATCTAAAGACACCTCAAACTTCGCTGATTCTTTGAAGATTCACATATCATGCATAACTACAGAGCATAGCCTTTTTATTGAGGGCTTCGCCAATAATGAAAAGCAGCTAGACTAAATGGGTATCAGATCGTTATTGTATATGGGCAAGTGACCAGTTTGCGCAGTTTAATCACTGAATTGCACTACAGGGTCATTTACGTCACTGGGAATGGCCCTTATATTTGCCCTATAACAAAATGAGAGTTTATTAATGAGCCAATATCCAAATCTGCTTGCCCCATTAGACCTTGGGTTCACTACCCTTAAGAACCGCGTAATGATGGGTTCGATGCACACAGGCCTAGAAGATCGCCCTTGGCACTTTAACCAACTGGCCGAGTACTTTGCTGAACGTGCACGCGGTGGCTGTGGTTTATTGGTAACAGGTGGTTTTTCGCCTAACCGTCGCGGTGAATTAGTGGCTTTGGGTTCTCGTTTAAGCAGCCTATTACAAGTTTCAATGCATAAAAAAGTCACCACTGCGGTGCATGAAGCAGACGGTAAAATTTGTTTACAGCTTTTACATGCTGGCCGATACGGTTACAGCCCTTATAGTGTGGCCCCTTCTGCTATCCAATCCCCGATCACACCGTTCAAACCAAAAGCATTAACCACTAAGGGTGTTTATAAGACTATTCGCCAATATGGTAAAAGTGCCAAGCTTGCTCAAAAAGCAGGATACGACGGCGTTGAAATCATGGGTTCTGAAGGGTATTTAATTACTCAGTTTTTAAACAAACGCACGAACCTACGTGATGATGAATTTGGTGGTTCTTACGAAAATAGAATGCGCTTAGCACTTGAAATTGTGCGCACTGTTCGTCAAGAAGTAGGTACAAACTTCATCATCATATTCCGCTTATCTATGATTGACCTTGTAGAAGGCGGATCAACCATGGATGAAGTGATTGAGCTAGCCAAAGAATTAGAAAAAGCAGGCGTGACTATTTTAAACAGTGGTATCGGCTGGCATGAAGCGCGCGTTCCAACTATTGTAACTTCTGTTCCTCGCGCAGCGTTTACAGACCCAACAGCAAAAGTTAAAGCGGCTGTGAACATTCCTGTTGTAGCGTCTAACCGTATCAACATGCCTGACACCGCTGAAGAAATTCTTGAAAGCGGTCAAGCCGATATGATTTCTATGGCTCGCCCTTTTCTTGCAGATAGCGAGTGGGTTAACAAAGCCGCTGAAGGTCGCGCTGATGAAATCAATACGTGTATTGCTTGTAACCAAGCATGTTTGGATCACACCTTCCAAAACCAACGTTCAAGCTGCTTGGTAAATCCACGGGCTTGTCATGAAACCGAATTGCTTTACACACCAACCCACATGCCGAAAAAAGTGGCGGTTGTTGGTTCTGGACCTGCGGGCTTAGCCGCTGCAACAGTTGCGGCTAAACGCGGTCATAATGTGACTATTTTTGAAGGACGCGACACCATTGGTGGGCAGTTCTTATTTGCTTCAAAGATTCCTGGTAAAGAAGAATTTATTGAAACCATCCGTTACTTTAAGAGAATGATTGAGGTTCATAACATTGAACTTAAGCTGAATACTTGGGTAAATGCTGAAGACTTAAAAGACGCTGGATTTGATGAAATTATTATTTCAACAGGTGTTGAACCTCGTGTTCCTAACATGCCTGGTATTGATCATGAAAAAGTAGTGACATATCAAGAGCTATTAGGAAAAGGCCTTAAATTAGGCGGTAAAGTCGCTGTAATGGGCGCTGGTGGTATCGGTTTTGATGTCAGTGAATACCTTACTCACCAAGGTGAATCTTTAACATTAAATAAAGAAGCTTGGTTTAAAGAATGGGGCGTGGACATTGAAAACTCTACTTCTGGTGGCCTACAGCCAATGGAAATTGAACCGTCTCCTCGCAAGGTTTACATGCTTCAACGTAAAACAACGTCTTTGGGTCGCGGCCTAAACAAAACATCTGGTTGGGTTCACCGCGCAGCGGTTAAAATGAAGCAAGTTGAAATGATTGCGGGTGTTGGTTACGACAAGATTGATAACGACGGACTACACATCACGATCAGCGATAAAGATGGCGGTGTTATTGACCAGCGCGTTCTAGATGTTGATCACATTGTTTTGTGTGCTGGGCAAGTGAGTGTGAATGAACTTTATAAATCACTACAAGGCAATCACGATCATAACTTTGGTTTACACCTTGTGGGTGGTGCTGAGTTTGCTGGTGAACTGGATGCTAAACGTGCGATAAAATTAGCTTCTGAATTGGCTGCAAGCCTTTAAGTAGCAACTTTAATTTAAGTGAATCGAGAGATTCACTTAAATGGCTTTTTAACAAAAGCAGTAAGACTTCTTTTTCTCATTTGTCAGGTGATGGAAAGAAGTCTTTTTTATTTCTGATGGGTTATTTCTGAAAGTTATTTACCAATTAAGTCTCGAGCAATGATCTCTTTCATCACTTCTGACGCCCCGCCATAAATTCGCTGTACTCGCGCATCTAGGAATGCTCTGGCGATTGGGTATTCTTCCATGTAGCCGTAACCACCGAACAACTGCAAACAATCATCGGCCATTGAGCATTGCAGCTCGGTGCTGGATAGCTTCGCTTTAGACGCCATAGCAGCCGATAGCTGTCCGTTTTCGTACAGTTCAATACAGTGTTTTATGAAGGCTTGATTCACACTTAATTGCGTATCTTGCTGGGCCAATACAAACCGAGTGTTTTGAAGGTCACCTAAAGACTGGCCAAACATTTGCCTTTGTTTGACGTATTCGACGGTCATATCCATCATGCCGACACAGGCACCCACCGCCCCTACTGACAAGATTAAACGCTCTCTTGGTAGCTCATTCATTAAATGCGCAAAGCCTTTATTCAATTCACCAAGGGGTTCTTTGGCTAAAACATCGCTGAAAAATAATTCGGATGTATCACCTGAATGCTGACCTATTTTTTTAAGGTTGGCGCCCACATCATAACCAGCACTTTCTTTTTCTAATAAAAATAGGCTAATGCCTCTAGCGCCTGCATTTACATCGGTCTTTACAGCCACAATGCACACATCTGCATGTTGACCATTAGTGATGAATGTCTTTTGGCCACTGATGCTGAAGCCACCCTCTACTTTTTTAGCTTGGCATTTCATACCTTGTAAATCACTGCCGGCACAGGGTTCTGTCATGGCGATGGCACCAACGGCTTCACCACTGGCCAGTAATGGTAACCATTTAGATTTTTGCGCGTCATTGCCTAAGTGAGCAATATAAGGGGCCACAATATCACTGTGTACCGATACATTGGTGGCAAGTGCGGCATATCCTCGTAATGAGAGTACCTCGATGACCATGGCTGACATATTAAAATCGCCGCCACAGCCGCCATATTCTAAAGGCATGTCTACGCATAGAAAGCCTGCTCGACCCAGGATTTGCCAGACACTTCTTGGGATTAAGCCTTGCGCCTCCCAATCATGGTAATGCGGCGCCACTTCTTGGTCTAAGAATCGATGAAGTGATTGTCTGAATAAATCTAATTCTTGGCTCATTGGTGCCCCATAGTTATTATTTTAATTATTCGTATGACTCATTTGACCTTATATCCCTAGCCATGAAAAGCACATAAAAACTCAAAGGCATTGACCAAATATTGCTTAAGAACACTAGGGTAGGATCGGACTAAAATGTATCGGTTTTAGAGGGGTTTCAAACAGCCATATAACGACAAAATAGTAGAGGATTTGGGTAAACATCTGTATGCTCGCCATAATTTAAATTGGGGTAGAAGTATGATCCGCATCGTTCGTTACATATTATTATCGATTCATTTTGTCATCGGCTCTTTTATCGGCATACTTGCTGGTATTATTCGCCCGTTTAACCCTTCTAATAGCCGTGTAAGCGCACAAGTCTACTCAAAAATAGGTTTACCTATAATTGGCATAAAAGTGCACCACGAAGGCAAAGAGAACTACCCAAAAGACAAAAACTTTATCGTTATTTGTAACCACCAGAGTAACTGGGATCTATTTGTTGTGGGCAGCATTGTGCCAAAACGCACGGCCAGCATCGGTAAAAAAAGCTTAAAGTGGGTACCTTTATTTGGCCAGCTATATTGGCTTGCAGGTAACATTCTAATTGACCGTGGCAACGCTAAAAAAGCCATTGAAGCCATGGACATCACCAAGACAGCCCTAACTAAAAAAGACACGAATATTTGGTTCTTTGCTGAAGGCACCCGTAATCACGGTAAAAATATGCTGCCATTCAAAAAAGGCGCATTTGTTACGGCGATCAACGCGGGTGTTCCCATAGTACCTGTATGTTCTAGCGCATATTTAGATAACTTTAGCTTTGACCGTTTGAATAATAATGACGCTTACGTTCGCGTACTGCCGCCCATTGAAACCGCCGGTATGACCAATGCAGACATTCCAGAGTTAATGGCAAAATGCCACGCTGACATGTTAGCTGTTATTGAAGAACTGACACAAAAAGCCGCTCAAGGTGAACCTGTAAGTTCGTAAACTATTTATAGGTTACAAGCTGCTTGCGACCTAGATTAAGTGCTCATACCACCCAATTGACAAGATTCGGGTGGTGCACTGTCCTTCTGCTCGTTATGCTCTCTCTATTGATTGACTGTCCACCGGTTAAATAGGCATAACATTGACATCACCGCTGCAAACTCAAGCTCAGAGCACAGTAGAAAATTCTGATCACTATAAAATGTGCGCTGACTGCATTGCCCTACTTACCTGCTGTTACGATCTATCCCAAGCTCCCTATACGCTTGAACAGCTTGCTAACCGCTATGAACTTAGCCCAACGCACTTCCAAAAGATTTTTAAGTCATTAGTGGGGGTCAGTCCAAAGCAGTTTCAGCAGGCGCTTTTAGTAAAACGATCAAAGCCACACTTGAGCAAGCAATCTGTCGAGCAAACTACCTTAGAATTTGGTTTAAGCAGCGCCTCTCGTTTACACGATGCATATGTTTCAATAGACGCCCTAAGCCCGGGTGAATTTAAATCCCTAGGTGATAACCTTGTCTTTAGTTGGGCTATTGAACCGAGTATTTTTGGTCCCTTATTAGTCGTATCAACTGACCGTGGCTTGAACTATTTGGGCTTTTATCACGGTGAGGACACCTTGTATCAAAAGCTTAACCAGCTTCGAATTGAGTTCCCTAAAGCGCTGATCAATCAAGCTGAAAACAATCAAATTTTAAAGTCTGATCCATTCACTCACAAGCAAGCGGTTAAGATTTGTGTCAACGCAACGAACTTTCAAATTCAAGTATGGCAAGCCCTGTTAAATACAGCACCGGGAGAGTTACTAAGCTATAAGCATATTGCAGAAAAGCTAGGCAGACCAACGGCCGCCAGAGCGGTAGGCCGTGCCATTGGTAGTAACCCCATTGCATTCTTAATCCCCTGTCACCGAGTGATACAGCAAAGCGGCGCCCTTAGTGGCTATCGATGGGGAGTTGAACACAAACAACAACTCATCGCTTGGGAAGAAGCCTTAAAGCTAGGTTGCCCCCCTATTACATTACCTGTCTAACTTGCCATCTCCCCTTTTTCCGCCTTAACTCTTATGTAGAGATAAGTGAATGGATACAAGCTGTATATGACGACAAAAGTGCTTATATGTGACGACTCTAATATGGCAAGAAAGCAGATGTCACGCGCCCTTCCAGACAACTGGCCAACCGAGATTACCTTTGCTAAAAATGGCGCTGAAGCCATTGAGATTATCCAAGCTGGTGGCCAAGAGTTAATGTTTTTAGATTTAACCATGCCCGTCATGGATGGTTACGAAACCCTTGAAGCCATTCGTAAAGATGACTTACCCATCATGGTCATTGTTGTTTCTGGTGATATTCAGCCCGAAGCAAGAGACAGAGTAAAAAGACTGGGTGCCATCGAATTCATTAAAAAACCAGTGGATCAAAGCAAGATTGCAGCTGTATTAACAGACTATGGCATGATCGGAGGTGACGATGAGTGAACTCATTGCTCTAACCGAAGATGAGCGTGATTGTTATCAGGAGATAACAAACGTAGCCATGGGCCAGGCTGCAGATCAGTTAGCTAGGTTACTGGATGTCTATGTCGTACTACCAATTCCTAACGTGAATATCATTGAACGCAATGAATTTAAAATGACGATTAAGTCATTAGAAGATGCCCCCTCTGTTAGCGCGGTATGCCAAGGGTTCATTGGTGCCGGTGTCGCAGGTGAAGCATTACTGATTTTCAATGATTCTAGTTTTTCAGACATTTCTCAACTTCTGAAGTACTCACAAGAACTGAATACCGAAGAAGAACTGGAAATGCTTATGGATGTGGCCAATGTTTTAAATGGCGCTTGCATTCAAGGCATAGGCAAACAGTTAGATATTAATTTCAGTCAAAGCCACCCCATCATACTGGGGCAACACCGACCGATCAGCGAACTGCTTGATGAAAAACATGTGACTTGGCAGCGCACGATGGCAATTGAAATAAACTATACGATTGAGGACCATAATATCAATTGTGACCTATTACTATTATTTACAGAAGAAAGTGTTCTGCACATGAACCGTCTAATTAGTTTTTTACTGGAGGATTGAAATGACAGATTCTCAATTAGAAATGACCGAGTTTCACTGGCTAATGGACATTCTTCAAACCATTGATGTTGGACTTGTGGTGCTGGACCGAAGCTACTCTATCAAGCTATGGAATGGCTTTATGGAAAACCACAGTGGTATCAGGCCAGATCAAGCAAAAGGGCAAAACCTTTTTTCATTATTTAGTGAAATAGATGAAGACTGGTTTAAGAAAAAAGCTGAGACTGTATTCCTTCTAAATACTCGTGCATTTACGATCAGCGAGCAACGCCCATACTTATTTAAATTCAGCAATAACCACCCGATTACTGGACGAGCTGACTTTATGTATCAAAACGCGACGATCATTCCATTAAATAATGTTGACGGAACAACGGATAATATCTGCTTAATTGTTTATGACGTGACTAATTCGGCCATGAGCAAAAAGGATCTAGCGGGGATTAAAGCACTCTTAAATACTTAATTGCTTTCAAAATTTTATATAAGTATGTAGAAGGATATAAAGGGGGAATTTAAAACTGGAGGGGGGTTAATTAACGAATTATTAAACTAGCCGGCAATAATAAATTCTTAATATATTGCCAGCTATATGACTAGATGATGCCAATTTCAGGATCAATATTAGCAACTGATTGCTGTAACCTTTCACCAAGCTTCACATTCTTTTTCATTTCGCCTAATAAGCGCTCTAAATGATGCTCTAATACATCTAGCTCTTTGACTAAACTCTCATGCGTACCTTGAAAGTCATCATTAGGGTCCAAGTGCTTTGCTTTCTGCAAGATATTTTTAACATAAACCAATTGCTGAGAGAAAACCAAGTTGGCTTTTTGAGCGTTGCGCTCGACAATCATCGCTTGTTTGTACAAGGCTTCAAGATGAGCGGGATTAATCGAGCTACTGGATTCAGGTATTGCTTCATCTGCATTGTTATCTTGTACTTTAAACAGATAAAAATAGAAGAAAGCGAAACACACAATATAAG
>ERZ1027208.306-NODE-306-length-20713-cov-7.244167_pt1 | contig 20713 bp, 17 predicted proteins | sample MGYA00520867_ERZ1027208 | MGnify/ENA primary metagenome ERZ1027208 (study PRJEB33311, sample SAMEA4378413) | marine metagenome | biome: Marine biome; feature: Fjord; material: Water | collected 2014-07-20T08:00:00Z/2014-07-... | depth 75 m ...
TGTACGAAGCGATTGATACCGGCTTGTTCCGTCCCAACGACGTGACCAACAATACCTCACACGTTCGTGATGGTATCGATCTGAAACGTATCATGATCACTGTTTGGGTCTGTACTTTCCCAGCGATGTTTTTTGGTATGTACAACGTTGGCTGGCAAGCAAATACCATCATGGCAGATTTGGGTGTGACTCAAATCGGTAACTGGCGTGATTTGTTTGTTATTGGTTTTGATGCCAATAACTGGCTGCACAACATTTGGCACGGAGCTCTCTACTTCTTACCTATTTATGCAACCACCTTTATTGTGGGTGCCTTTTGGGAAATTTTGTTTGCAGCCAAACGCGGCCATGAGGTCAACGAGGGATTCTTCGTTACTTCAGTTCTGTTCGCCTTAGTTTGTCCTCCTGACGTACCGCTTTGGCAGGTTGCACTGGGCATTAGCTTTGGTATTGTGATTGCGAAAGAAGTCTTCGGTGGAACCGGTAAAAACTTCCTTAACCCAGCTTTGGCAGGTCGTGCGTTTATGTTCTTCGCATACCCCGCTGAGATGTCGGGTGACGCGGTTTGGACTTCTGTAGATGGCTACACCGGTGCGACTGCGCTGTCGGTTGCGGCTTCTCAAGGCGTTGACGCGCTGGCAGGTCAGTTGACTTGGATGGACGCATTCTTCGGTAAGATGCAAGGCTCTATCGGCGAGACATCCACTCTGGCTATTTTGATCGGTGGCGTTGCTTTGGTGGCGATGAAGATCGCATCATTGCGTATCATCCTAGGCGTCATGGCCGGTATGATCTTGACCTCTTTACTGTTCAATACTGTCGGCAACCCAGAAACCAATCCGATGATGGCTCTGTCATGGACTTGGCATTTGGTTCTCGGTGGCTTCGCCTTCGGTATGATTTTTATGGCGACTGATCCAGTATCAGCTTCTATGACCAACGCTGGTAAGTGGTGGTTTGGTGGCTTGATCGGTTTCATGGTGGTTGTGATTCGTGTGGTAAACCCTGCTTTCCCAGAAGGCATGATGTTGGCAATCTTGTTTGCTAACTTGTTTGCTCCATTGATCGATCACGTTGTTGTTCAGTCGAACATTAAGCGGAGGTTGGCACGTGGCCAGTAACGATACGATAGGAAAAACGATTGGTGTCGCTCTGGCGCTGTGTATCGTGTGTTCAGTTGTGGTTTCTACCGCAGCAGTAATGCTCAAACCGGCACAGGTTGCGAACAAATCGTTGGACTTCAAACGCAATATCTTGGCAGCCGCAGGCTTGCTGAAAGAAGATATTAGCGTTGAAGAACAATTCAAACAGATCTCTACCAAATTGGTGGATCTTGATACCGGTAAATTCACCGAGGTTGCTGAAGGTATTGAAAAATACGATCAGCGCAAAATGTCAAAAGTTGATGGCCGTTCAATCGAGCTGACAGGTGATGAAGACATTGCAAAGATCTCTCGTCGTGTGAATGTCGCGAAGGTCTATATGGTCGAAAGTGAGAGCGGTGTTGAAACTGTTATCTTGCCGGTTAAAGGCTATGGTCTTTGGTCGACGCTTTATGGCTTCTTAGCTTTGGGCTCAGACCTCAATACCGTTGTCGGTCTTGGTTTCTACGAGCACGCTGAAACCCCAGGTCTTGGTGGCGAAGTTGACAATCCTAAGTGGAAAGCCCTTTGGCCTGGTAAGAAAGCTTATAACGCTGCCGGCGATGTAGGTTTGACCATTGTTAAAGGTAGCGCTGCGGCCGATTCTGAGCATGAAATTGACGGTTTATCCGGTGCGACTTTAACCAGTCGTGGTGTTGATAAGCTCGTTAGATTTTGGCTCGGTGATAAAGGTTACGCTGGATTTCTTAATAACCTGAAGAATGGGGAGGCTTAATCATGAAAATGAAAGAGCTACTATTTAAGCCCGTTTTTGAAACCAACCCCATTGCATTGCAAATCCTTGGTATTTGTTCCGCATTGGCGGTAACCAGCTCACTTAAAGTGACCCTGGTTATGTGTATCGCCCTTACGGTCGTTACAGCGTTTTCAAACTTGTTTGTTTCTCTGGTTCGTAAACACGCGCCGAGCAGCATTCGCATTATCGTACAGATGACGATTATTGCTTCCTTGGTAATCGTTGTTGATCAGGTCCTTAAGGCTGTGGCTTACGATATCAGTAAGCAGTTGTCGGTGTTTGTGGGCTTGATCATTACCAACTGTATCGTCATGGGTCGCGCTGAAGCTTTTGCGATGAAGAACCCTCCGGTTGCCAGCTTTATGGATGGTATCGGTAACGGTTTGGGCTACAGCGCCATACTGATTGCCTTGGGTACGATTCGCGAACTGTTTGGCTCCGGCAAGTTGTTGGGCTATGAAATTCTGCCACTGGTCACTGATGGCGGTTGGTACGTTTCTAACGGCTTGCTGCTGTTACCTCCAAGTGCATTTTTCTTAATCGGTTTGATCATCTGGGGTTTGCGCGCTGCAAAGCCAGATCAAGTTGAAGAAGAAGAATTCAAAATCTGTCCTAATTCTGTGAAGGAGGCTTAAGCGATGGAACATTATTTAAGCTTGTTCGTTCGTGCCATCTTTATCGACAACATGGCGCTGAGCTTCTTCTTGGGTATGTGTACTTTCTTGGCAATCTCTAAGAAAGTCGAAGCCGCGTTTGGCTTGGGTATCGCAGTTGTTGTGGTTTTGGGGATTACCGTTCCTGTTAACAACTTGTTGTACACCTACTTACTCGCCGACGGTGCGCTGGTTTGGATTAGCCCAGACTTTGCTGACGTCGATTTGAGCTTTTTGGGTTTGATTACCTATATCGGTGTTATTGCCGCGATGGTGCAAATCTTGGAGATGTTGCTTGATAAGTATGTGCCTGCGCTCTACAACGCGCTGGGTGTGTTCTTGCCTTTGATCACTGTGAATTGCGCCATTATGGGTGCGGTGTTGTTCATGGTTGAGCGTGACTACGACCTTGCAGAATCAGCCGTATTTGGCATCGGTTCTGGTGTGGGCTGGGCGCTTGCGATCACAGCATTAGCCGGTATCCGCGAAAAAATGAAGTACAGCGATGTTCCTGACGGCTTGCGCGGTCTGGGCATCACCTTCATTACTGTGGGTCTTATGTCTCTGGGCTTTATGTCGTTCGGCGGCATTGATCTGTAATCAGCGAGGTATTACGAAGTATGGATATTACAATCGTATCAGGTGTCGCCATGTTTACCGGCATCGTACTTGCGCTGGTGGTGGTGATCCTCAGTGCACGTGCAAAGCTGGTTAACAGTGGTGACGTCAATATTGAAATTAACGGTGAGAAAACACTGACCGTTCCTGCAGGTGGTAAATTACTGCAAACTCTAGCCGAAGGCGGTTTGTTCTTGCCTTCAGCGTGTGGCGGCGGCGGTAGTTGCGCTCAGTGTAAGTGTGTTGTGAACAGCGGTGGTGGCTCTATGCTTCCGACCGAAGAATCTCACTTCACTAAACGCGATGCGGCTGAAGGATGGCGCTTGTCTTGTCAGGTTCCTGTTAAGCAGGACATGACAATTCATGTAGAAGAAGATGTATTTGGTGTTAAGCAGTGGGAATGTACTGTTGAATCGAATCCAAACGTAGCCACCTTCATTAAGGAATTGACCCTTAAGTTGCCTGAAGGCGAAAACGTCGACTTCCGTGCTGGAGGTTACGTTCAGCTCGAAGCACCTGTGCATCATGTTAAGTACGCAGACTTCGACATCGACGAAGAGTATCGTGGCGATTGGGAACGTTTTGGATTCTTTAATATTGAGTCTAAAGTTGATGAGCCGGTTATCCGCGCTTACTCAATGGCAAACTACCCTGAAGAAGTGGGTTTGGTGAAATTCAACATTCGTGTTGCTACTCCGCCTCCTGGTTCACAAGGTATTCCTGCCGGACAGATGTCTTCTTACGTCTTTGGTCTTAAGCCGGGCGACAAGGTGACGGTATACGGACCCTTTGGTGAGTTCTTTGCGAAAGACACCGATGCCGAGATGATTTTTGTGGGCGGTGGTGCTGGTATGGCGCCAATGCGTTCTCACATCTTTGATCAGCTTAAGCGTTTGAAGTCTAGCCGTAAGATGTCTTACTGGTACGGTGCTCGTTCACTGCGTGAAATGTTCTATCAAGACGAATATGACATGTTGGCCAACGAGAACGAAAACTTCCAGTGGCATGTGGCTCTATCGGATCCACAGCCAGAAGATAACTGGGAAGGTCTCACCGGATTTATTCATAACGTCTTGTACGATGAGTATCTAAAAGACCACCCAGCGCCAGAAGATTGTGAGTACTATATGTGTGGGCCTCCAATGATGACCGCAGCGGTGATCAAGATGTTGAAAGATTTGGGCGTAGAAGACGAGAACATCCTTCTGGATGACTTCGGCGGTTAATCGATGATGCACTTGGATATGACTTGTTGTAAAAGTCACACCCTCAAAACGAGGTCAGCATTGCTGGCCTCGTTTTGGTTTTGTCTGGTTGTTTTGGCTGTGCTTTCAGGGTGCACAAAAGACGTTGGCGTGCAGAGTGTGCATCTCAGTGGTGCAACTATGGGGACAACCTACCATGTTACCGTGGTCAGTGACGTCGAGATTGAAAACGTCGCGGTGCTTCAGGCTCAGATCGATGAAAGCTTGCGGCGACTCAATCAGCAGGTATCGACCTACATTGACGATTCAGAAATTAATGGGCTTAAAAAAGTACCGATCAATGAGTGGGTAACAATCTCAAAGTCGGTAGAGGATATACTGGTTACAAGCCTGATGGTGTCCGAGTGGTCAGGGGGCGCATTTGATGTAACCCTAAGGCCGCTAATTGATTTGTGGGGCTTTGGCCCGAGTAAAAGTCTCGATCAAGTACCGGATGCTGGTACCATTAATTCAGCCTTACTAGGCGTAGGTTTCAATCATCTCCAGCTAGACACCGAGCAACATCAGTTGCGGCGTAAAGCGCCAGTTGATCTCGATTTTAGTGCCGTCGCAAAAGGCTATGGGGTAGACCAAGTGGCCGCCGTTTTGGAGCAAAACGGCGTTACCAACTATTTGGTAGAGATTGGCGGCGAGATGCGGTTGCGAGGGCATAGTGCAAAAGGCAAGCCGTGGATGATTGCCGTCGAGCGGCCACAAACGAATTTGACCCAGCAGGTATATAAGGCAATATCACTAACGGATATTGCCATGGCGACTTCTGGTGACTATCGCAATTATTTTGAACAAAATGGCCAGCGCTATAGTCATACGATAGACCCGCGTACGGGACGACCGATCACTCATAATCTTGCATCGGTCACCGTTCTGCATTCATCTGCAGCGATGGCTGATGCGCTGGCGACAGCATTTAGTGTTATGGGCGTAGAGCAGGCTAGACTATTGGCTAATAGCAAAGGGATAGCGGCTCTATTTATTAATAAGGAGGAGGACGGTTTTTCTGAACGGTCCTCTGACGCATTCAAACCCTATTTGTTGACTGCGAAGTCAGCGCCGTAGGAAGGAGTATTTATGCAAACATTTGTTTTAACGTTGGTCGTATTACTGTTGTTCGTCATCGCGATGTCAGTTGGCGTGTTGATGGGGCGTAAACCACTTAAAGGTTCTTGTGGTGGTGTGGGGGCCGCTCTTGGCGAAAAGGACTATGTTTGTGATCTCTGCGGCGGTGATCCCAATAAATGCGACGAGCAGCAAAAGCTGTTGCCGCCGCCTCCAGGGTTGTCATACGACGCAACAAAAAAATAAATTCATTTATCGATGGGAGTAATGAAAACAATGGCTGAATACACCTATGATTTACTGGTGATTGGTTCTGGGCCAGCAGGTGAAGGGGCCGCTATGTCGGCGGCCAAGTCGGGTCTGAAGGTGGCCATTGTTGAACGTCGAGAAGTGGTGGGTGGCAACTGCGCTCATCTTGGAACTATTCCTTCGAAATCGCTGCGTCACGCAGTGAAACAAATCATTCGCTACAATACTCATGCTCTTTTTCGCACTATCGGTGATCCCAAGTGGGTATCGTTTCCAAAGGTACTGGCAGCTGCAGGGAAGGTAATACCCAAGCAAGTTGAAATGCAGACGACGTTCTATGCTCGCAACCGGGTTGATATTCACGTCGGGGAAGCGTCGTTTGTCGATTCAAAGCGTGTTCAAATTGTTCTTGAAGACGGTGCAAAAGAGTATATAAACGCTAAACATGTGTTGATTGCGACGGGCTCTAGACCTTACCGCCCAGAGAACGTGAACTTTCACCATTCGCGTGTTTATGACAGTGACACCATCTTGACCATGCAGCACACGCCGCGAACGATGATTATTTATGGTGCTGGTGTGATTGGCTGTGAATACGCATCAATTTTTGCGGGTTTAGGAGTCAAAGTTGATCTCATCAATAGCCGCGAGCAATTATTATCCTTCTTGGATGACGAAATCTCTGATGCGCTGAGCTATCACTTGCGAGATGGCGGTGTCACGGTTCGCCATTGTGAAGAGTACGACTCGGTCGAAGCCGACAGTAAGAGCGTCACCATGCACATGCGCTCTGGCAAACGACTGCGAGCGGATGCACTTTTATGGTGTAATGGTAGAACCGGTAATACCGATGGCCTCAATCTCGATAGTATTGGTTTAGAGGCCAATCACAGAGGTCAGCTAGATGTATCTGAGCGCTATGAGACCGGCGTGAGTGATGTTTACGCCGCCGGTGATGTGATTGGCTGGCCAAGTTTAGCGAGTGCTTCTTTCGATCAAGGTCGCGCCTGTGCTCGTGGTATCTGTGGCCTAACGGTAAGGTTCGTTTCAGATGCCCCAACCGGCATTTATACCTTGCCAGAAATCAGTTCTATCGGAAAAACCGAACGTGAATTGACCGATGCAAAAGTACCCTATGAAGTCGGGCGCGCCTTTTTCAAAAATACCGCTCGAGCTCAAATTAGTGGTGAAGATGTCGGTATGTTGAAGCTGCTATTTCATATAGATACCTTAGAAATCTTAGGTATCCATTGTTTTGGTGCGGAGGCTGCCGAGATCATTCATATTGGGCAGGCTATTATGAGTCAGCCGGGAGAGGGCAACAGTATTAAGTTCTTCGTAAAGAATACTTTTAACTACCCAACCATGGCTGAAGCCTATCGAATTGCGGCGCTAGACGGCTTGAACCGAGTAAATCGGTTTTAGCTTTTTAGAGAAATAAAACGATTTGAAAGGCGCTCCCAAAACGGCAGCGCCTTTTTTTTGTTTACAGGTGAGGCCATCTATTTTTGATGCTCAACCTGAGAGCCATCAGCTGGAGCGTCTTTTCTCGGAAAACAAAGTGTTAGCGTTAGTCAATACCGGACGATTCTCTATTTACAGGTCAATATCGTTGATAGTTGATTGACCTGATCAACAGTGTTGTAGATGTGCGGTGAGATTCGAATTCCCAGCGCACGTGCGTCGAACTGAAATCTATTGAGCGTTAACGCTTCACAAATGGTTTTTTCTTTTTGAGCAGATAATTGGATGACCAATGTCCCTCCACGGCGTTCGGGCGAGCTTGGCGAGTTCAGTTGATGGCTGCTGTCAGGCAGTTGATCAACCAAATGCTGTGTGAGCAACCGATTGTGTTGGCGGATACGGTCGACTCCAATGTTGTTGATTTCGCTTATGCTGTTACTGGCGATACAAAAAGGTGCAACGGAAGGGGTTCCGCCCCAGAAGCGCAGTACACTCTGGTGATATTGAAAGTGATTGATATCAAATTCAAACGGCGACTGATGAGAAAACCAGCCGACGTCCTTTGGCGATAAGGTTAAGGCAACCTTGTCTCGCATCCACAAATAGCCTGCACCTGATCCACCGCACAGCCATTTAACACATGAACCGAGTATTGCATCGGCTTCCCATTGGCTAAAATCAATCGGAACAATACCCGCCGATTGGGCAATGTCGACTATCGAAAAAATTTCCTTTTTACGGCATAACGAACATATCTCGGCGACGGGGATTAGTCGGCTGGTATTGTAGTGAACGTGTGCGATGAGTACTGCGGCTACCTCATCGGTAAGGTGTTCTTGCCATACATTAATGTCTTGTGGGTCGCACTCTTTCGAAATTGTCTTAGGTGAAAAACCGAGTTTCTCGGCTTGTTGAATGACAAACCCAGTCGATGGAAAGTCATTTTCCGAGTAGAGTAATACTGTTTTTCCTGATGTGGGCGTCAGTGCACCTAGTACTTTAACTAGGCCAGATGATATGTTGGTTTGAGGGCAAAATTCACTGGGTTTTGCGTTAAAAAGACTGGCCAGTGCTTGTTGAAATCCCTCAATAACGGTTAGCCACTGTTGCCAAGGATCGCTTGCGGATGATTCCCAAGGCGCAAAGTAGTTTTGCTCTACAAACGCCCGGGTTGAGGTCGGCATTTTTCCCACTGAGTGGTTTAGCAAATAGATATCGTCGTTTAGACAGAATCGAGATTGAATGTCGTCATTAGTCAAAGTTGTAACTCCCGCAATTTTTCTAAGTCATGATAGCGGCTGGGTATATCATCTCTGGGGGCCGCAGAGCGCAGGTCACAGAGTTTTTTTAGTGCTTTGAGCAATACAGGCAATGGCGGCCCTGATGCGGTGATCCCTTGATCGTCAGTTAAATCAGAATCTTCGGCGGGTACTTCAATAAATTTTTTGACGAGTTTTTCATGATGCTGTAATGCCGTTCGGCCATGAGCTTGGCATACATCCAAAAACTTGGACAAATTCCTTTGATAGGTCGGATCACTCTTATTGGCCGCTGCATTGTCAAGAAAGCTGTCTAGTAAGCTTTGCCGGCGCATGCAGTCACGCAAGATGAGTTGATCCTCTGGTCGCATAAAGAGGAATTTGTCGACTAAGAGCTGTGAATAATAAGGGTCGTCCGCTCTGCATAGGCCAAGCAGTAGATCTATAACATTAATGCCCGCGAAATCACCTGCGTTAGCGCCCCGATACTCATGTAAACCGACACGGTGAGGTTTGTAGTAGGGACGGACCGCATAAAAAAATCGATCGGTATCGAGCTGATCAAACAGCTCATCGTTATATTTCACCACGTCTTCCAATGCGTATTGCGCTGTACACAGTAGGTCGTAAGCGACCGGGTGGGTGATGCCTAATGGTAGAATATGCAGCAGTGCTTCCGAAGCGCGTATAAAAGCAAATACACCGCGAGTGTTGTAATCGAGAAACAGCTTTTCATCGTCCAAATGAGTAAACGATTTGTAGCTGCCGTTAATCGCACGATTGTGAGTCTCGATATGGCTCGATGCAAATCTGGGAATTACGCCCAGCGACGCGCCCAATTGCATCGCTAACGCGGAAGCCTCTTGCAGTGGCGAGCGCACTTCACGTGAAGGTTCTGTAATGTCATGCCGTCTACAGGCGGCCATATAGAAGCCGACGTTCCCCAATAGTTCAAAGCCATTGTCGAAGCCCTCATCGGTGTTGCCTTCAGACAATAGCTCGACAATGAAGGCCTTTCCTTCGTTGACCAGCTGCTGTTTGAGGTCATCGCCGATTGCCGCGACGTCATTCTTGGCTCCTGCTTCTAAGTAGAGCTCTTCTAACTGGGTGTTGAGGGTCTTAAAGTCGGTGCGAATCCACTGGTCAAAGGCTTGTACGCTAGGAGTTGACATAAAGGGTCCGGTTTTTAATCAGGCTAGAGCTGGCCGGCTCGACGGGTACTTATCGTCCGGAAGTTGTATTCAGTTTAGCAGTGGCAGCGAAGCTGAAGTGTGCAAATTGTCTGTTGATATCCCTTGGTCGTGGAGTATTATGCTAGCGAAATGATAATTGTTGGTGATTACTGCTATGTTGTTGGACGGTGTCGATCGAAAGATATTGAGAGTGCTGCAGCGCGAGGGCAGAATCAGCAATGCTGAGTTGTCTGAGCAGATCAACTTGAGCCCAACGCCGTGTTTAAGGCGGGTGAAAAAGCTTGAAGACGCCGGTGTCATCAATCGCTATGTTGCGGAGCTGGATCCAGCTCTGCTCGGTCTAAAGGTTTCCGCTTACGTGTTTGTGAGATTAGAACGCAATAGCACGGTTAATGCTGAGCGCTTTGAAGAGGCCATACGCACGTTGCAGCAGGTAGAGGAATGCTCGGTATTGAGTGGTGAATACGACTACCTAGTCAAGGTTGTGGCCGAAGATCTCGAAGATTACGAGCGTTTTATTAAGCAGCGTCTGGCGGCGATCGAAGAAGTAGACACCATTAATACCACGATTATCTTGAAGCAGGTTATGTCGAGGCAGCCGCTGCCGGTTTGAGCCGTCGTGACTCGTGGCAAATGCGTTTTCCCCTATTAATGGTCAATCTTTGTTAAGTGTCCGCTAAGTGACTATGTTGAACGAGATCGCTTGGATAGAATGGTGCCAAATATTCAAAAATAATAATGGAGTGAAGTGATGGTTGAGTTTTATCTGCAGAACGAATATTGGTTTGCTGTGTTTCAGCTGGTAATGGCTATGTTCGGGATGGGCGCGACTTTAACCGTTAAGGACTTTCGAGAGGTCATCACCGAACCCAAAGCCGTCACCATCGGAAATTTGGTGCAGTTACTGTTGGTTCCAATCATCGCCTATATCTTTATTCAAACTGCGGGGTTGATCGGGGGGGTGGCAATAGGTGTCGCAATTATAGCGGCGATTCCAGGCGGAACATCTTCCAATATGTTCACATTTTTTGCCGGTGGTAATGTTGCATTGTCGATCTCGGTGACGGCTATCACGACCTTGGCTTGCTTGATAAGCACGCCGCTGATCTTAGATTTTATGATTTCCCAATACATGCCCGCCAATTTTGAGCTGCCGCGCGGGCAAATCATGAGTGAAATCGTTTGGACGCTACTATTACCTCTAGCCATCGGAATGCTGGTGTTACGCTTTTTTTCTAAGTATGCACCGGTGATTGCGCGCTTTTCAATTAATGCATCGTTGCTGGGTATTGTGGCAATCGTGGTAATGTCAGCATTAGCGGGTCGTTTGGATGTAGAAGCATTTGGTATGGCCAACGTGCTTTGGGTGACTGCACTTCTGGTGGTAATGACCCTAATTGCTTGGTTAGCGTGTCGTTTAATGGGGCTCAATTCAGTCGATTCAACGGCGATAGAAATGGAAGTGGCGGTACGCAACGTTAATCTTGGTTTGCTGATTAAAACCCTATTATTTCCAGCGGTCGTGGGTCAGGTCGATACGGTTGGTAATATGGTGCTATTTACGCTGTTACTTTATGGCACTGTTCAGCTGCTGATGGGCGGCGGGCTGATCGCCTATCGCCGGATAACGGCAAGCACCCCCAAGCTGGTATAGATAGAATATGCAGTGGTTGTGGGACGTTAAAGCACGATTATTTTAACGCGTTACGGTTGATTTAACCCCGTTTTTGACGCTGCCACGTTTCATAAGCTAATGACTCACTACTCAAGGTGCATTGGCTTATGAAAAACTCTAGATCCTCTTTATTTTACCATCTCAACGCTCAGTCTTTCGCGGCTCGTGGCTTCAGGCCGTTACTTCTCTCTGCAGCGATTATCGCCTTACTGACAACCGGTTGTAGCAGTGAACATCATCTGGATCATGGCTCAGAGGTGCAGGACGAAACCCCAATTGTGATTGTTGAGGATGAGCCTCGGGAAGTTGTTGCACTCGAAGAATCTGATATTCGCCCATCTTCACCCAAAGTTGAACAGCAACTAATGGCGAGAGCGCATCAATATCACGAAGGGCGGCGATCTGAAATGAAGATGAGCTCTTATGCGTTACCTATGGGCAATTATCGGCAACCGGAACCACTAAATGTCGATCGAGAAAATTATCTACCACAAACCGACAATCCGATTCATCGGGTAGAGCAAAATCCTGTTTCGACGTTTAGCGTGGATGTGGATACCGCCTCTTACACCAATGTACGGCGTATGATTCAGAGAGAAGGGCGCTTGCCTCCTCACGACGCGGTCAAAGTGGAAGAGTTTATTAACTACTTTTCTTATCAATACCCGCAGCCGAAATCTACCGAACAGCCATTTAGTGTCCACACTGAATTGACTGCATCACCTTGGAATGCACAGCGTAAGCTCCTCAAAATAGGCTTGCAGGGATATCAGCCGCAACAGCGGCCAGCGGCGAATTTAGTTTTTTTGGTGGATGTATCGGGCAGTATGCGCTCCGAGCACAAGCTGGGTTTGGCTAAGCGTTCTCTCAAAATGCTAGCGCAACAAATGAATAAAGACGACCGGATTGCGCTGGTGGTTTACGCCGGAGCGGCGGGAGTCGTCCTACCTTCTACCGCAGGTGATCAAAAGCACAAAATTTTCTCGGCTATTGATCAACTGACTGCCGGTGGCTCGACGCATGGTAGTGCGGGTATTCAGCTGGCCTATCAGGTCGCTCGAGAACATTTCATTGAGGATGGGATTAATCGAGTGTTAGTGGCCAGTGATGGAGATATGAACGTCGGTACTGTTGATATGAATGCGCTAAAAGACCTGGTCAGTCGTCAGCGCCAATCGGGTATCGCTTTGTCGACTCTAGGTTTTGGTAGCGGCAACTACAATTACGCCTTGATGGAGCAGCTAGCGGATGTCGGTGATGGCAGCGCCTCCTATGTCGACTCCTTAAACGAAGCTCATCGTGTATTGGTTCAACAAATGAACTCCACATTAATGACAATCGCCAAAGACGTAAAGATTCAGGTGGAGTTTAACCCTCGCTACGTTTCAGAATATCGTTTGATTGGGTATGAGAATCGTCTATTAAAACGTGAAGACTTTCGCAAAGATAAAGTCGATGCTGGCGAAATCGGAGCTGGTCATTCAGTGACTGCGCTTTATGAGCTGAGCCTAGTCGACAGCGATAGTGAGTCCATAGCCGCCTTGCGCTACGGAAAGCCCAGCGCCGTTGCACAGCAAGGTGCCGCGCCAGTCGAGTTTCCTACGGAGCTTGGTTTTGTGAAGTTACGCTATAAACAGCCTAGCTCATCGATCAGTCAGCTAGTGACTAGGCCGCTCAGTACCCGTTTGTTAGAACTAGAAAATAGCGCTTCGACCGATATGCATTTTAGCGCTGCCGTTGCAGGCTTTGCGCAACTGCTGCGTGGCGGTACTTACATTGGTGATTGGAACTATGATGATCTACTGGCGTTAGCTCGCTCTGCGAAGGGCGAGGATCTCTACGGCCATAGAGCCGAGCTGGTGAACCTGATAGAGTTAAGTCAACAGTGGCAGTTGGCACAGCAGTAGTGTTGCTTAAGGCTCGTGAGCTTGGCCTCTTAAGTCATGTCGGTTGATTAACGGAATAATATCTATGGGACTTTTGCATCGGCTTCGCTCAGATGAGGCCTTGATGTTCGCCTTCCAGCGCGGCGATGGCGATGCTTTTGAGGTGTTATACCACCGACATAAAGATAGGTTGCTGCGCTTTTTATTGGGGTTGGGTAGATCTTCGGGGTTAACTCGTGAGAGGGCGGAGGAGTTGGCGCAAGATAGCTGGACTTCGGTGATTCAGCGCGCAGAATATTACACAGCTCAAGCGAAATTCACGACCTATCTATTTACCGTTGCCAGAAACGGCTGGGTGGATTATGTGCGAAAGCAAAATGTGCGAATCGACGTAGACGCGAGAATTGAAGTGCGTGAAGGCTCACATTCTGATGTTGATGATTTGTCGAGTAGCGCGTGCGCAGAGTCAGTTGTTGAAGGCATGATGGAAGTCGCAGTCGAATATCAACGTTTAATGAACTTCATTGACCACTTACCCGAAGAGCAGCGCCTTGTGTTTCTATTAAAGGAAGAAGGTTTTTCGTTAAAGGAAATTGCTGTGCAAATGAATCAACCTGTTGAAACCATCAAAAGTCGATTACGCTATGCCCGAAATAGACTGAAAGAGCGTTTTGATAGTCGATCGAAAGAGACCGCGGTGGAGGGTTTAGTATGAGCAATAAAGATCGTCGTCCGCTCGGTGCAGACTCAGACTCAAATAATGAAAAAATGACCGATAGGGATTTATCTGAACTCTATCATCACTCTATGCGATCGGTTGAAACCAGTTCGAATATCGATAAGAGTATTCTCGCATTAGCGAGTGAAAAAGCGGATTCAATTCGACAAAAAAACAGCCTGTCGAATATCCCTTTTTTTGGCAGCGAGGCGTTTCGCGGCTGGACTGGGGCCGCGAGTTTTGGTGTGGTCGGGGTTTGTCTTTGGGTGGTGTTGCAAACCCCGCCGGATCAGTTTAGCTCGGCAGAGGTTCCCGCCGCTTTGTGGGAGGCAGAGGATGCCAGCGCAAAGAGCGGTGAACCAGAAAGCTATGCGGATGATCAGTCGCGGCTCGAGCTGCCGCAGAGAAGCTCAGAACAGGAGATAAATGACAGCCCTTCGCTGGAGCTCGAATCAATGGAGTCGTTACCGTTTTCAGTTCCTAGTCGCCGAGATCAAGATGTAATTACCGGTGAACAGCGAAGATTAAAAGCGGAAGCTAATCGAGTGCAAGACCAAGCTACCGTAAAAAAACGTATGGAAACGTATTCTTCCAATGCCGCTGATAATACAACCACGATGGAAAATTCGCCGCAACTTAAGTCAATCGTGACAAAGCGTCGTGCTAGTGAGTCTCAGCAAGGTGGCCCGCTGAGACATGAGATGAAAAAGTCGGTTGAGCCAACACCTCCGGCAATAGTCGAGATGCGCTCTGCGGCGCCGTCGATGTGGAATTACTCATCGGGCTCAGAGGCAGAAGAACCGGTGGAACTAGAGGCCGGTGAGCGACATGTTGAGGAACTATTGAAAGTTGATCGAAAACAGCAGTTTGAGGCGCAGCTTAAGGTTTTGGGCGAGCAGATAAGATTACAGCGATGGGATGAGGCATTATTGATGTATGAGCAACTACTTGAGCAGTATTCAGATTTTGAAATTCCAGCGCTCATCCTTGAACAGCTGGAACCTCATCGGGTAAATGCACCTTCCGAGCAGGCGGAGCCTAGCCCTTAACTTGCATAGCTGACATGTGAGACAGACTCTGAATCGTGCTCGGGATCAACTTCGTTAGGTCGATGATCCTTTGCGACCCAAAGGTAGACGCAGGGCAAGACGAACAACGTAAATAGTGTTCCTATCACCATGCCCGCCACCAAGATAATACCGATACTGTTGCGAGCTTCGGCACCCGCACCGGTGACAAGTACCAGCGGAAAGTGACCGAGTGCGGTGGCTGCGGTTGTCATCAATACCGGCCGTAAACGCGTCTCCGCGGCCTGCTTGATCGCCTCTAGTTTGTTAGCTCCCTCGGTTTGAAGATGGTTGGCAAATTCAACGATAAGAATACCGTTTTTGGCGATTAGCCCCACTAGGGTAATAAACCCGATCTGTGAATAGATGTTGATCGTCGTCCAGCCCAGAAATGCAAACAGCATCGCGCCGGATAGGGCGAGCGGAACCGAGCCCAACAGCACTACTAAAGGATCTCGAAAACTGTTGAACTGCACCGCGAGCACAAAGTAAACGAATACCAAGGCAATACCTAATACGCCCACCAGTGTACTGCCTTCTTGGCGCAGTTGACGTGATTCTCCCGCGTAATCAAGTGTATAACCCGCTGGCAGAATGTCTTTCGCTATTTCTTCGAGTGCGGCTAGGCCTTGCTCCTTTGTGGTTCCTGGCAGTACACCGCCAAAAATCCGAAACGAGTTCTTTTGCTGAAATTTACCCAAGACCCGCGGTGCGGTCGAGCGTTCTAGTTTGGCAATTGCCGAAACTGGGACTAAGGCGCCATTAGGTGTGCGCAACTGCAAGTCCATCAACGCTTGCGGGGTTAGTCTCGCATGTCCTTCGATCATCGGAATTACGCGGTAGGCTTTGCCGTTAAGATCAAAACGATTGACGTAGTTACCAGACAGCAATATCCCCAGCTGTTGGCTGACCGAAGACATGTTTAGTCCTAGATCGGCAATACGCTCGCGATCCAAAATAAATCGAACTTGGGGTAGATCGATATGTAAGTCGGTATTCACAAACATAAAGCGTTTGCTCTGATAGGCCGCGGCTATCATTTCTTCGGCAAACGGTAACATCTCTTGTGGCGATTGCGGTGACTGCACCACGAGTTCCACATCAAACTGTCCAGCAGTAGGCAGGGCAGGAAAGAGAACGGGAAAAACTCGCAAGCCAGTAATCTGTGAGGCGCTGCCAAATACACTCGGCAGAAGCTGTTGAACACTGCTGTCTCGCTCATTGAAGTCGACAAACTCTACGCCGCCAAAACCGCCACTGGAGCGAATGATTTGCCACATCATTTCAGAACCTGGCGTTTGCATCATTGAGTCGACCACATCGCTCATGTAATCAGAGGTGTATTCGAGAGAGGAATCTGGAGCGGCTTCAAAAATGATATTAATGCTGCTCTGATCTTCAATCGGTGCCAGCTCTTTTTGTGAAAACAGATAGAACGGAACTATCAACAGAGAAACGAACAAGCCTGCAAACAGTACTTGTGCTCGCCAGACGAAAATTTTATCGAGTAATGTCCCGTAAAAATGATGCAGATGATCAAATTGATCGTTCACCCAGCGCGTGCCTCGACCTTCTTTCCCGCCTTCTGCAGTGGCATAAGCGCTCATGATCGGTGAGAGCGTTAAGGCAACAACGCCAGAAATCAATACCGCAATAGCCAGCGTGAAAGCGAACTCTTTAAACAGAACACCGGTGAGACCAGACAAAAAACCAATCGGGGCATAGACGGCGGCAAGAGTGATTGTCATGCCGATAATCGGCGCAAGCAGTTGGCGAGAGCTGGCGAGAGCGGCTTGTGTTCGCGACATACCTTCTCGCATATAGCGCGATACGTTTTCAACCACCACAATAGCATCATCAACAACCAACCCCACAGAAAGAACGATAGCCAATATAGTGAGCAGGTTGAGAGAAAAACCCATTAGTGTCATCGCGGCGACTGCGCCCAAAATGGAAATCGGGATGGTGATAAGAGGGACAATCGCGGTACGAATTGATCCCATAAGCGCGAGTACAACCAAACCAACGAGTAAAACGGTTTCAACGAGGGTTGTAAAAATCTCTTTGATGGAATCACGCATATAAAGCGTACCGTCATAGCCCACATTGATCTTCAAACCGTCGGGAAGCGTAGGATTTATATCATCAAGCAGCTCATACAGTTCATCGCCAATGGCGATTTCGTTTGCCCCCGGTAGTGGCCAAACGGAAATATAGACGGATTTTTGCTGAGTTTCTCGAGCGTTAACTTCTCCCTCTTCTTCGCCTAATTCGATTCGCGCTATATCGCCCAAGCGTATCAGCGCATCATCGGATTCACGAACCACTAGTCGCTCGAAATCCTGAACCGTTTGCATGGTTGTGTTCGATAGCAAATTAATTCGTCGTTGTTCATTCTTACTACGACCGAAGGTGGCAATGATGTTGTTACTGCGCAGCGCCGCTTGTACATCTTCGGCACCAATGTTGTAGGCATTCATTTTGATCGGATCGATCCATACACGCATGGCGGGGTTTCGGCCACCTTCAATTCCGATACGCTGTACGCCGTTGATGGAGCTCAAAATAGGGTTTACGTTACGGGTGAGGTAGTCGGTGACCTCTGAGCGTGAAAAACCCTCAGTAATGACATCGAGGTAGAAAACAGCAGAAGCTCTATCGGCCCGCTCGACTTTGACAATTGGATCCTCTGCGCCGGCGGGGAGTTCGAAGCTGATTTGATCCAAACGAGAAGACAGCTCTGCCAAAGCCGATGTGCTGTCCTCGTTTAGGTTTAACCAAACGGTCACGGTGCTCATGCCGGCCAATGTATTTGAATCAACATAGTCGATACCGGGTACCGTTGCAGCCACACGTTCAATTGGGTCGGTAATAAACCCCTGAACAACTTCAGCCGAAGCGCCGATGTAGGCCGTAGTGATTTGTAGTGATGAGCTTTCTACCCGAGGGTACTGCAGGACAGGCAGTTCTAAAGCGGCACGAACCCCTAAAATCACCAGTGTTAGTGACAGTACGATGGCAAGAATGGGGCGTGTTACAAACACATCCATAATGGTGGGACTACCGTATTCTTTACTCATGTTATAGCTCCCAGATTATGGCTGTATTTGTGGACGTGATTTTACGAATACCAACAGTTGACTTCGCAGTTTGAACGAGCCGTTGGCTGCAATCAGTTGCCCCTCTTGCAGACCCTTTGTGATCGTCGCGGTAAGATGAGTGTCGCCACTAAGTGCATTGGCTGCGGGCGCTAGTACTACGCTCTGGCGCTGGGCACGATAACCGCTGTTGGCACTGTCTTCGTTGAGAAGATAAACAAAGCTGCCGAGTGCATCGTGGCGTATGGCAGAGGCGGGAACCGTTAGCGCATCTAACTTATTGGCGATAGGGACTTCAACATTAACGATGGTGTTGTGAGGTAGCTTTTGCGTATTGGTGACTCGCGCACGATACATCAAGTTACGAGAATCGGCTGAGACAATAGAGTCCTGCGCGATGACGAGGCCTTCAACCGCTTGTTGATGATCGCTGTTAGGTAGAACCTTTATACTTGTGCCCAGTGCAAGTTGCGATTGATTGAGCGGCAAACTAAAGTCGACCCAAATATGATCATTAATGCCGACTAGGCGGGTAATGATGGTGTTAGCCGATAGAAATTCACCGACTTCCAACTGGTGCAATCCTGTGTGAGCATCAAAGGGCGCGCGCAGCGTTTTTTTATCAATAGTGGCTTTAAGTTCTGCCATGTCTGCACGAGCAATATTAAATTGTGCTTCGGCCTGATCGAGTCGCTCTTCAGAGACCGTGCTGTTTTTACGCAGCTTGCGAACCCGTTTTAGGTCGAGCTCAGAGAGTCTTGCGCGTGCTTGAGCGGCTTTGAGGCGCGCGCTCTCTTCGGTGATATCGAGTTGAAGCAAAACCTCGCCGGCCTTAACTGTACTGCCAGAGGTGAAATTAATGTTGGCGATTCTACCTTCTAGCTCATTGCGAAGGTCAATTGTCTGAGGGGCAACCACTGTGGCAATTGTTGTTATACGAGATTGAACGGTCGTTTTTTCGACCTGCGTTGCCTCAACGGTTTGTGACGGTTCAGGGAAAGACTCTCCAAAAGCGATGGCTGCGCGAATTTGCATCACTTTAAAGGCGGCGAGCGCACCAAATACAACAACACAGAGTGATACGGTAATAAACCAACGTCGACTGTTCATAAACATCTACCTATAAAATGCACGAGCATTTGAAAAACGAAAATATTGAATAGCGCTAGATGACCTATCGGTAACCGAGCGTTGTTAAAACTGTAGCGGCGCGTTCAACCCCTTCTTGGGTCAGTGGGCTGCGCCATTCAAAGCTGTTTATCAGCCGTATCATATTGAGAATGTGCGGATCGTTGATCGCCTTTGGAAAAGGCAGCGCTCTCGAATCGGTTTGACTGAAGTCGGTGGTTTGCAGTGATACCTGAATGCTGCCGACGTTTAGAGACCAAATTGCCAGCATTAACTGATTTGCGGTTTCGGTTTCATTTTCACCGGGTATTAGCTGCTCACCTGTAATTGCCGCTTGAATGCCTGATTCGCAAACCTGAGTCAATTCGTCTGCGCTATTGTCTAGCCGTGTTCGCCACGCCGGAGAGGCGCGTTCGAGAATGACTTGATTGCTGGTCAACATTTCTAAATGGCGAGAAAAAGGGTAGGGGTCGACCTTGTTGTAATCAATCAAACTCAAGCTGATAAGGTGCTCTGGCGAAGAAATTGGCTGGCTATAGATGTCTGAGAAACAACGCTTTAGGTTTTCATGTGTTCTTGTCGCCAATGCCAATAAAACATCTTCTTTACTATGGATGTGCTTATAAATAGAACCCATCGACATACCGGCTAGCTTGGCAATGGCAGACATGGTGAAGTCCATCAACGAGGCATCGCTGATACAGGCTGCCGCCGCGCGTAGGACCTTCTCTTCTTGTTCAGCAGGGCATGCTTTGGGGGCTGGAGACATGAGTTAAGAGCTCTCGATTAAATTGATAACATAGTTCGAACGGCATTATCCTTTCAAATTGATAGCAGGTCAATCTTTAATCAAGCGTTGGAGTGCTTCGTGGATGAGAGTCTTGAAGCGATGATTAGGGTTGCCATAGAGCACCGAAACACCCTGAGCGCTCATTAGAGTGATGATTGCTAAGGTTTAGCACCTACCGCCTCTTTGGCGGCGAAGGCCCTGCAGGCGGGCTGAGGGGGGGCTTCGAACTCTTTTGGTAATAGCGGCTTGTTTCTAGGGTCTTGCAAGTAGCGGTGTATAGAGAGGCGTGTTTATGATGCCTCTCGTGGCTTTTATTGGAGTTATCGCTATTGGATTGTACACAGGCAATGAGGTGTGATGACGGTTATGGATGGTTTATAGAGATACTTTCAGTGGCCCAAAAGACAGCGGTAGTTGTTGTTCCACCAGTTGTAGCATCATATCAATGTGTTCTTGATCATCGTTCAAGCACGGAATGTAGTGAAACGCCGTCCCGCCAGCACCGATAAACACATCGCGATTTTCGGATTCAATCTCTTCCAATGTCTCGAGACAATCTACCGAGAAACCTGGGCAAATAACGGCGACATGTTTAACGTCTTGAGCCTGCGTCTTATGAACCTCGGACGCAGCCCAAGCAGAGGATCGGTGAATATACAGTGGAAGCACACACATTAGAAAAAAAGGAGCGCAGT
>ERZ1027208.307-NODE-307-length-20652-cov-21.649998_pt1 | contig 20652 bp, 13 predicted proteins | sample MGYA00520867_ERZ1027208 | MGnify/ENA primary metagenome ERZ1027208 (study PRJEB33311, sample SAMEA4378413) | marine metagenome | biome: Marine biome; feature: Fjord; material: Water | collected 2014-07-20T08:00:00Z/2014-07-... | depth 75 m ...
GTTCAGATGTGTATTTGGGACTAGTATTAGTGTTAAAAATTTATTCGTTTTCATAATTGTAATTTAATTATATTATTAATTTTTCTTTTTCTTAAAATCTAAGGTAAACATTTACGAAGTAATTTGTACCACGCCCGTACCAATATTTAGGTCCGAATCTTCTTGTTGGGCTATTAACATCGTCATTTAATTCTCTGTAGTTAGCATTTCTTCCTTGCTCAAAACCACCAGTTTTATATTCTTTATCTAACAAGTTTCCTACACTTGCAAAGAAGCCAATATATTTATCTCCTATTTTCCATGATTTACCTCCAACAAGGTTAACAACCATATACTCATCAAATTTTTCTTGCTTCAATAATTCTGTTGCAACATTAGCATCATAATCATTAAATGGCAATCCGTCAGCATCAGAATAAAAGTTCTGAGTTCTTGTTAAAGGGTTAACATCTACATAAGTATTAGAGAAAAAGTTTGCAGTTGCTCCAAACCACCAATAATCAGGATCTCTGTATTCAAAACCAATTGAAGCAGCGCGTTGTGGTCCTCCAGCTATTTTGTAATCCTTTAAATTAGCCTGTCCGTAAGATATAGATCCGTCTGTAGATGTAAAACTTGATGAAGTTAAATATAAATCTGGATTATTATCATAAGTATATTGTCCTACAGAAGCAGCTCCTTTTAATTTAATAGTTGGAGTTACTTGTGCTTCAATACCTAATTCTACACCTATGTTTCTTTTATTTACACCTTGTAAAACTTCTTGAACGAAAGCTGAAGTATCATTGTTTTCAATTTCATCTCCACTTAAACCGTCTGCATAGTAAAAAGAAACTTCATTTGCATCTTCAATTGTAGAATAAAATCCTGTGATTTTTGCCTTAACTATTGGAGAGCGGAAAATGTAACTCGCATCAAATGATGTTACTTTTTCTTCTTCAATGTTTTTTACAATACTGTGGTTTTCTCTTGAATTAGAATATGTATTACGTAATGATGGTGCTCTAGTTATATAACCTCCATTAAAGTCAAGCAAGTGCTTTCCTGTAATTTTATATGTAAATCCTGCTTTAGCTCCAAATCCAGAAAAAGATAATTCTTCTCCTTTACCATAAGATAAGTCTCCAAGAAATCTACTATGTTCCCATAACCCTTCTCTTTGATATTTTGTGTTTGTTACGCTACCAGATAAGTAAAAATCAATTTTGTTATACTTGAATTGTGCTTGTGCATATCCAGAAATAACATCTGCAAATAAGTTGTAATTGTATCTGAATTTATCTCCTTCTTCTACAATTCTATTTGGGTTTTGATTATCATATTGAAAATTATCAAATGAATCTACATTGAAAGCGCCAGTACTAGAACCTAATACATCTATTATTTCACCAAAGTTTTCAGACTTTAATTTCTTGTAGTTAACTGATGCATTTAAAATTATGTTTTCTGTTAATTCAGAATTAAGAATAGAGTTAAACGTCCATTGTTTATCATCATTTCTATCTTCATATAAAACATAAGCTGCTGGAGATCCTGATATATTATTTGTTAGGTTAGCATCTAAAATACGTTCCCAATCAATTTGTCCGTTGTTTATAAATTCTTGTTCAGCTTCGTAAGCTCCTGCATAATCAGGGCCATCACTATCTGCTAAGAAATAACTAGGTAGATTTTGGTAATATGCTGGACTAGGATTTGCTCCACCAGAATAATCCAAACGGCTATTCCCTATTTTACCAAATTGGTAACCTACGTTAGTGTTTAAAGTTGTTTTACTTGAGATATCCCAAAAATGGTTTAGCATTAAAATTGGTTCTTCAACCTCTTTAATACGAGAATTTCTTTTTTCACCGTCTAAATTACCCCAATACTCATTATACTTAATACCTTTTAAGTCATAAACTTCTTGTGTATTTGGAGAAGATTTACCTCTTCTATTTGGCGCATAAATTGAAGTAAAATTTAAACTATGTTTATCATTAATTTTCTTTTCTATAGATGCAAAGAAAGAATTTGAATCATAAAGAGAAGCATCTTGATATCCTTCATCTCCCCAACGTCTTCCTGCCATAATTGTATATGCCCAACCGTCTTCCATTAAACCTGAAGCATAACTAGCCATTAAACGGTTAGTATAACTTCTGTTTGAAGAAGAATATGTGATACGACCACCTTGTCTGTACATTGATGCTCTGGTATTAATATTAGTTGTTCCTAATACTCCTCCAAAATTATAAGCAGATGGTGTTAAACCTGTTGTTAATTCTTGGTTACGCATTACATCATTTAAACCACCCCAATCACTCCATTGTGGTCTTCCGTTATATAGTTTGTTCATTTCAATCCCGTTGATTAAAACAGAACCATTATCTGAATCTAAACCTCTAACTTTAAAGAAAGAAGAACTAAACTCAAAAGCTGCAGTACGCTGAAAAATATCTTGTGACGATGATAATAATCCAGAAATGTTATCAGAACCAGAAGTATCATCATTAAGTTCGTCATCAGACAAAGTTATAGTAAACAAATCTTGCTGATCTGAAACGTCAACATCAAGAGTCATATCTTGGATATCGACTGTCTTACCTTCGTTTACGATTATCGGATAACGCTTTTCTTGGTATCCGTCTTTTGAAATTTTTAAAACCTGTTCCCCTAAAGGCACTTGAGTTTTAAAAATAAATTGACCAAAACCATCTGTGGTTTCAGTTTGCCCTGTTTCTTCAACAGTAATTGTAACATCTGGAATAAGTTCATCTGTAACAGCATCTTTGACACTACCTTTGACAATTGTCTCTTGACCTAGGGCTGAAAAGGCTGAAAAAATTCCGAATAAAAAAATAAATAAACTTTTTTTCATACTAGAAATAATAGTTAATAATTGTTTGTGCGTTAAATAATAGTTATTTAAGGCGTGCAAATTTACATTATTTATAATAAATATCTACTTTTGGCAAGAGTTTTGTAATTAAGATAACACAAACGTAACACAAAAATTAATGAAGAATTTAAGAATCTGTCTGGTAGCCTTAGTTATCAGCGCTTTTGCAAGCGTTAATGCTCAAGAAAAAACGGACAAAAACCAAGAAAAAAAGCCATTTAAAGTACATACAGTTGCTTTTTACAACCTTGAAAACTTGTTTGACACCATAAATGATCCTACAAAAAACGATGAAGCTAGTCCTATAATGGAAATGAGAGCGAATCAAGGTGAAGTTTATAAGAAAAAAGTGCATAATATGGCACGTGTTATATCAGACATTGGTGCTGAAACTACTGGAAACGCACCAGCTATCATTGGTATTTCCGAAGTTGAAAACATTGATGTCATTGAAGATGTTGCTAATGATCCTTTATTGGTAGGTAAAGATTATGGCATTATACATTTTGAATCTCCGGATAGACGTGGAATTGATGTGGGTTTGATGTATCAAAAAGCTTTATTTCAGCCAATATCCAAAAGTACACACGAATTAAAAATATATGATGATTTAACTAGAAAACGTGTTTACACAAGAGATCAACTTTTAGTTTCTGGTAAACTTGATGGTGAATTAATTCATATTATAGTTAACCACTGGCCATCACGTAGTGGTGGAGAAGCCAGAAGCCGTTCTAAGCGTGTGGCTGCGGCAAAATTAAACAAGCACATTATTGATTCTTTACAAGTTAATGATCCTTACGCTAAAATTATAACTATGGGTGATTTAAATGATGATCCTACAAATGCAAGTGTAAAAGACGTATTAAAGGCTAAAAGAAACCAAAAAGATGTTGAAATTAAAGGGCTTTACAACCCTTATACAAATATGTTTAAAAAAGATGGTTTAGGCACTACAGCTTATAGAGATGCTTGGAGTTTATTTGATCAAATAATGGTTACTAAGCCTTTCATTGAAAAAGATTATTCTTCTTTTAGATATTATAAAGCTGGTATTTACAATAAAAACTATTTGACAAACAAAAAAGGCCGTTATAAAGGTTATCCTTTAAGAAGTTTTGCTGATGGTGGATTTACTGATGGATTTAGTGATCACTTCCCTGTTTATATTTACTTAATAAAAGAAGTAACTGTAGAATAAAATTTACTTATAAATCATAAAAAAAGGAGGTTGAAATTCAACCTCCTTTTTTTGTTTTTATATTATACTAAAACCAATTGCTCCAAGGAATTCTTGAAAGAATTAATAATAATCCTATAGTATAAAAAATGGCCAATGGCTTTAATTTTCCTGCAGAGGTTAATTTCTTTTTATGTTTAGAATAACCTATTGTTATAAAAGCAACAGCTAAAATTCCAACAAATGGATGTTCTACTGCTAATAAGCGTGCGGCTTTATCCAATCCACTCATACCATTTGCTTGAATGTTATTAAAACCGTTTGGGGATGCAAAATACAAGACCAATCCAATAAGTAGTTGAATATGAGTTACTATTAAAGTAAATAAAGCAATTCTAAAATCTTTTGCTTCATATTCTTTCTTACCAAAGTGTTTTATAAGTGCATTAACTGATGCTACAATAATCATAAAAAGCACTAAATAGGCCCAATAAGAGTGTAGCATTTTTACTGTTTGATACATATTTTAAGTTTTTAGGGTTTAGTTTTAAGCAAATGTAGTAATTATTAGGCATAAAAAAACCGCTTCATTGCTGAAGCGGTTTTAAATATGATTACACTTTTATTAATTTGAAACGAGAATCCATTCTCCTTCTGTTTTAATAACATGCATACTTAGTTCATTTAAACCATTATCATAAACAAGATAGCTGAAAAGATACTTTTGACCTTCTTCGGCATTAGGGTTTATGTAATCTGCCAAGATTCCTAATGAGAACAATATTTGGTCATTATCCCAATTATAATCATAATCATGGTAATCTATCAATGTACCTACAAGATCCTCATAACCCTCTACTGCTGCCAATTCTGTACCTATATACTCATAGTCAGCATTTGTTAAAGTGTACTTAATAGTATTGTCTGGAACCCAAACACCATTATCAAAACCAAATTGTAATGAAGCAACACTTGGTTCCCAAACACCATTAGTTACAGTATATAAATTACCTTTTATAACAGTTCCAACACCACTACCTCCATAGTATTTGTAAATAATAAACACCGTGTCTTCTTCTTGAGCAAATGGATATTTAATATTTAAAAACGTTGGTAAATAATTTTCCGGTAAAGTAGACCCACTAAAGTTATTATATTGTCCTGGTTGTCCTGAAGCTTCTCCCATTAAATCATAGTCAGCTGCACTTAAATACATAACATCTTCTACAACATCCCATTCTCCGCTTTCTGTATAAGTATAAAAAGCAGTTTTTGTTTCCGTTTCTCCAGATATACCAATAGTTTTAATTGCTAAAGACTCAACTCTCCATCTTGCTGCATCTGAATCTGTAGATTCATATTTAAAAGCAATGTTAATTGTTTCTCCATCGTATGCTGAAAAATCGTAGTCTTCAGATAAAATCATATCATTACTATTTCCAGCAGGAGCTGTTGCTAGTATAATTTCATTCCAAGTTGCTACAGCTTGATCTCCTGTGAAATCTGTAGAAACTAAAATTTTAAGTAAAGATAAATCGCCAGCATAATTAATTGCTTGACTTATTTGGAATCTTAAATCTGCTTCATTTGTTAAATCTATTTCTGGAGAAATTAACCAATCTTCATTTATAACTTGTCCAGTGCCTGAAACATATCCATTACCTTGAACATACTCTAATTGTTGTGTCCATCCAGTTCCTGCACCAGTACCAATTACATCAACAACTGTCCAGCTTTCTAAACTATCAGCAAAATTATACTCCTCAACTGGAGTTAAGCCTACTGTTGGTTCCTCAGTAAACTGCTTGTATTCTACCCTTACAACATCTCCAACTTCTGGAGTTGCTATTTGGTTTAACAATATCCCATCTAATACTGACGAAGGATCTTCTTCTAGATAAAATGCATTACTAGCTGCTGTTGGGTAATCTTCTTCAACAAGTTCATAAACTTCAGCATTAGTATAAGCACTTACTTCTTCTGGATTTCCATCATATAGATTATAATGAACTAAAACTGAAGACCCTTGCCCCCATAAAGGGTATTTATCACTTAAAAATGCAGGCAACATTGCCTTAGCATCGTCAACAGAACTAAAGCTTTCAAACGTTTCATAATAATCTGGATCTTCATCATCATCTTGTTCTACTATAGCTGCGTAATCATCAGAGCTCATTGTAAACTCGTCTTCCCCAACTATTGATTTTTGTTTTGCATCAATTTCGTTATTGATGTCTTCTAAAGGATTACAACCTGTGAAGGCTATAGCTCCTATGACAAATAATAAATAAATAATTCTTTTCATTTTTCTATTTTTTTAAAATTTAAGTTTTGCACCAACACTAAATGTTCTTCCGTAACCGTAATAAACTGTTGAAGTTTGAGCATCAGAATTAGATCCGTCAAATGCATCTGTTACATAATCTGTATCAAAAACATTATTTATTCTACCTATTAAAGTAGCATCAAAGTTACCAAATTTAAATCCATGGCTTAATGCTGTATCAAAAATACCATAAGCAGGAAGTTCCCATGCTTCTTTTCTATAAGTAGGATCATTTCTGTCGCTAGGATCAAAATCAGCATATAAATTATCAAAATAATTGTAATCTATTGTAAATCTAGTGTCTGGTGATATCTTATAACTAGTCCCTAAAGCAAAAGTTGTTTGCGCTGCATCACCTACATGAAGATCTTCTATGAACAAGTTTACTGTTTCAACTAATTCTTGTTCATCATTAAATATTTGAACATTTTCTATATCATTTTCCCATTTCCAATCTCCAATAGAAGCCATAGCTGTGATATTCAATCTATCAGTAACTTTATAAACTAAATCCAACTCAACCCCTTGGTGGATTGCATTAACGCCTAAAACATTAGCAGATGCAAAAGTTCCATCTGGCTGAGGGAAACCTACAGTTTCTGATCTATCTTTCCATTGTGTTCTGTATAAGTTCACATTAGCCGAAAGCTTTTCTCCTCTAAAACCATATCCTAACTCAAAGCTTAATATTTTCTGATTTTTAGCATCATCAATAATATGTTCATTATCAAATTGTGTAAATACTGCATCAAAAATAGGTGCTTTTTCAAAATACCCAACATTTGCAAAAACGTTATTATTGTCATCTAATCTGTAATTTGCTCCACCTTTAGCCCCAAAACCAAAGAAATTATAACGATCTGTTTCTTGTAATGGATCGCTATCTAAATAATTAAAGTAATCTACTCTTTTATAACCTGTATTAGAAGCAGATAAAGAAATAAAAGTATTGAATTTTTCATTTATATCATACTCAAGTTGAGTGAATGCTCCTAACCAGCCTACTAAACCATCGTTATAGTAACTTCTTTTATCTCCAACCTGAAGTGTTGCGTTTGGATTGTTTACATCACTATCATCTTCTAAATATTGCCCTCCTAATAAATCTGTTACTTCTTGAAAGTGAATTCCTTTATAATTTCTATAGTCTAAACCTGCCAATAGTACTAAATCGTCAGATAAGTCTGTTTTTAAAGTAGATAAAACACCATACCAATTATGATCATTTCTTGAAGCTCTTAATGCTGCCGTAGAACCATTCGCTCCATTAGCTATATTTTCTTCAACTATTTTATCTAAATTTATTGGTCCTAAATTACCTATTCTATATTCTGAACTCGTTAAGTTAAATTTACTGCTTTCAGAACCCGCAGTTCCTCCACCTCCACCAGAACCGAACGAAGCATAAGCTGCCGTAGATACAGATGTTTTATCATTTAATGTCCAATAGTGGTTTAAAGAAATTTGAGGTTTATGGTAAAAATTATCTTCAACGTGAGTTACTTGACCATTTTTATATCCCCAATCTGGGTTAAATTTTCTTCCTCTTTCACTTTCTCTATACGTTTCAATTGTCTGACTGTTTTGTCTTTGACCGTGACGTTGTTTCGCTCCAAAAGCTGTGAAAGATAATTTATGAGAATCATTAATTTCTTTTGAAACATTTAAAAAGTAAGATACTGCATTAAATTCTGTACCATCTACGTAACCATCTCCGTCTGTTTTTGCTCCAGAAACTGTAGCTGCAAAACCATTATTCATCACACCTGTAGAATAAGTGAATCCAAATTTCTTATATCCATCATTAGCCAAAGTTGTAAAAAAGTTACCTCCTTCTTCAACATCAGTTGTTTTAGTAATAATGTTTATTGTTCCTCCTATTGATGGTACAGCTACTTTAGAAGCTCCAAGACCTCTTTGCACTTGCATAGAACTTGTTACATCTCCTAATCCTGCCCAGTTACTCCAATATACACGACCATTTTCCATATCGTTTACTGGTACACCATTAATCATTACTGCAACGTTTTCAGATTGGAAACCACGTAAGTTAATACGTCCGTCACCATAACCACCTCCTGATTTGGTAGCATATACTCCAGGTGTAGATTTTAGAACTTCTGGAAATTCTTGAGTTCCTAATTTTAATTCAATCTCTGAAGATCTAATTGTAGATACAGCAACAGGTGTTTTTCTATCTACAGCTACAGAAGCTATTATATTTACTTCTTCTAATCCAAACTCACTAGGAGCTAAAACTATTTCTCCTAAATCTGTATCCTTAGTTATTGTAAACTCTTGTGTTAAAAAACCAACATAAGACACCAAAACTGTGGCCTCTGTGGTATTTGTTGTTAAGCTGAAGTTTCCGTCAAAGTCAGTTGAAACTCCATTACTTGTACCTTTTTCAATAATATTAACCCCAGGTAAAGGAGTATTTGTTTCTGGATCTACTACAGTTCCTGTAACTGTACTTTGAGCCAAAATTGAAGCAGAAAACATTATTGTTACTGCAAAAAACAAAAATTTGATTGTGTTCTTCATTTTGTTGAATTAAAGTTTGATTGTTTTAAGTTTTGTGCAAAATTAAACATATCCATAAGTTAAATATTAACTTAATGTTAACAAATTTCAACAACTCCTAAGTTAATTTAATTACCTGAAAAACAATAATTTAAAAAAGGGAAAATAAATAGAGTTATTTGTAGTTTTTATCTTAATTTTTTGAAAAATTCTAAAAGATTTAGCGTAGAACTATCATGATTTGTATTACTGTCCTTTTTAAATTCTGCTAAAATATTATTTGCTAGTTGCTTACCTAATTCAACTCCAAACTGGTCGTAGCTAAAAATATTCCAAATAATACCTTGTACAAATATTTTATGCTCATACATTGCTATTAATTCCCCTAAGCTTTCAGGAGTTAATTTTTTAATAAAAACAGTGTTTGTAGGCTTATTTCCTTCAAATACTTTGAAAGGCAATAATTTTTCAATAGCTTCTTGTGAAATATTTTGAGATTTTAATTCTGTTAAAACCTCATCTCTAGTTTTTCCGTTTAGCAATGCTTCAGTTTGTGCTAAATAGTTTGATATTAACTTATCATGATGATCTTGGTTGCCATATAAACTTGATGCAAACCCAATAAAATCTGCTGGAATTAATTTAGTGCCTTGATGTATTAATTGAAAAAAGGCATGTTGTGAATTTGTCCCTGGTTCTCCCCAAATAATAGTTCCTGTTTGGTAGCTTACTCTTTCTCCATTTCTATCAACACTTTTACCATTACTTTCCATAATACCTTGTTGTAGGTATGTGGCAAATTGGGTTAAATATTGTGAATATCCGATGACGGCTTCACTTTCAGCTTTAAAAAAATTATTGTACCAAATGCTTAATAGTGCTAAAACTACTGGAATGTTCTTTTCAAAAGATTCTGTCTTAAAATGATTATCCATTTTGTTAGCTCCTTTTAAAAGGCCGTTAAAATTTGAATAACCTACTGCTAAGCTTATTGTTAAACCTACTGCGCTCCAAAGCGAAAAACGACCTCCAACCCAATTCCACATAGGAAAAATATTAGATTCAGCTATACCAAAAGCTTTTACTTTTTCAATATTTGTAGATACGGCAACAAAGTGCTTTGCGACATTGTCACTAGAAGTGTGTTTTAAAAACCACTCTCGAATTGTATTTGAATTTGAAAGGGTTTCTTGAGTTGTGAATGTTTTTGAAACTACAACAAAAAGTGTCGTTTCAGGATTTAATTTTTTAATTACCTCATTGACGTGATCACCATCTACATTGCTCACAAAATGAGTTGTTAAATGATTTTTATAAAACTGAAGCGACTCAACAACCATAGCTGGTCCTAAATCAGAACCACCAATACCAATATTTACAATATCTGTAAATGGTTTACCTGTATATCCTTTTAGCTCACCATTAACAACTTGATTGGTAAAGGCTTCTATTTTTTCTTTTACTTTATATATCTCTGGAATAACATTTTCACCATCAACAAAAACCTTTGCTGTTTCTGGTGCGCGTAATGCTGTATGCAAAACAGCTCTGCCTTCTGTTTGATTGATTTCATCTCCAGAATAATAAGCATTTATAGCTTCTTTAAGTTTAACCTCATTAGCCAGATCCAACAATAATTTAAATGTTTCTTCTGTGATTCGGTTTTTAGAAAAGTCAACATAAAAATCTTCCCATTGAATTGTAAACTTATCCGCTCTATTTTTATCTTGAGCAAACATCGTTTTCATTTCTATATCTTTTACATTTTCAAAATGGTTTTGTAAAGCTTTCCAAGATGATGTGGTTGTAGGGTTGATTGTTGGTAATGCCATTTTTATTGGATAGAAGTAATTTGTTGGTCTTGTTTTAAGTCTAAATTTAATTCGTCTACTGGATTAGTTTCTACTTTGAACTCTATAGCATCCAACTGTGTTTTTAAAGGCGTAATAAATTCTAAGTATTTTGTTTTTAAACTATCAGATATTGGTTCTGCCTCTGGTAGTTTTTGTTTGAAAGGATCAACTTGCTTTCCGTTTTTCCAAAAACGATAACATACGTGTGGTCCTGAAGTATTGCCGGTCATACCTACATAACCAATGACATCGCCTTGTCTAACAAAATCTCCTTTTTTTGCTTTACGCTTACTCATATGTAAATATTGTGTTGTGTAAGTTGAATTATGTTTTACCTTAACATAATTACCATTTCCACCTCGTTTTGCCGACTCTATTACAGTTCCGTTTGCTGTTGCCAAAATTGGAGTTCCCACAGCTGCAGTAAAATCTGTTCCTTTGTGCGGTCTAACACGATTTCCATATAATGCTATGCGACGATTTAGGTTATATCTTGAAGAAATTCTTTTGAATTTAACAGGTGCTTTTAAAAAGGCACGACGTAAATTTTTTGCTTCCTCATTAAAATAATCTACTATACCTTTAACTGAGTCTGTTTCAAATTCAAAAGCATAAAAAGACTCTTTATTATGTTCAAAATAAGCAGATTTTATTTTATCTATTCCTGCATAAATAGTATCGTCTATATACTTTTCAGTATAAACTACTTTGAATTTATCGTTTTTTTGAAGTCTTGTAAAATCTATGGTCCATGCATATATATCTGCCATTTTATAAGCTAAAATAAAACTTTTCCCTTGTTCGTCTAAAGCTTCTGAAATGTTAGATTTTATAACTCCCGAAACTTCTTTTTCAATATATTTTATTGGTTTTGAACTTGTGTAAGCGTGAATGGAATCTTGAAAGTTGATAACAACGTAATCTTCTTTATTAGGTTGATAAATGAAGCATTTTGGTTGTTGAAGCGAATCGTTTGAACACAACAATGTATAAGGCTTTCCTATTTGAAGTCTTCTAATATCAAAGGTGTCCTTGGCTTTTTCAGCAATCTTGAAAATATCTGGGTAACCTATTTGATTTCGCTCTAAAATCTCCCCAAAACTATCTCCTGCCTTTATAGTATCTCTTTTTACAATGTATTCATTAAGATTAAAGCCAAACTCATAGATATCTTCTGGCTCTATAACTGAAACAGTTTCTAAATGTTCTTTTTCTTTGTTTTCTTTACAACTGTAAATACTAATAAATACGGCAAATGCTATTACACATTTTTTCCCCAATCTGCTAATTCTTGCTCTGTCCATAAGTCTGGAAAAAATATTCTTTTTTGATATTTTGGGTGCATATATTTCACCCATTCGCTTCCTCCTGTTGCTTCTGCTGTTTTACCACCAATATTTAAGTAATGGTTTGCAGTGTTATAATGTGCCATAACCCAAGTTATATTAACTGTGTAGTCGTAATGGCGCATTGCTTTTATTAAATCTTTATCTTCTTTAACCTCTTTTGGGAGCGATTTAAAAATCGTCCACAAATTATGAGTGTTATAGAATTGGGCAAATCTAATAAATTCGTCTTTGTATTTCTGCTCAAAAACTGTTAATGTGTAACTTTTTTTACCCGTTTTGTAATCTTTTCCTGCTGCTTGCCAATATAAATGTTCAAAAGCGTGCTCAAAAGAAGTATTTCTATCTATTGTTTCCCTAAACCTTTTGTCTATTAAATTAATAAGTTCTGTAGAAGCAAATTCTATTTTACGATATTGTGCGCTTTGAAAACCACTAGCTGGAGTTAAAGTATTACGGAATTTGTTGTATTGCTCAACATCCATTCCTTCTCTCATTACATTAAAAGAAGAAGTCAGCACATCAAAATACCGACTGATTCTCATTATTTTGGTTTCAAAAAAAGAAGCTGTTATATTTTCTTGGTTAGCTACTTGATCAATTTCCCAAAGTATCATTTTAAACAACAACTCATTTACTTGATGATACATTAGAAACACCATTTCATCTGGAAGCGTTGTTCGTTGTACTTGAAGATTTAAAAGTGCGTCGGTTTGTATATAATCCCAATAAGTAATAGGCTTTGAATGTAGCAAACCATCTAAATGAGTATTTACATCTTGATTTAACGCAACATATTTTTCAGATAATTGAGTGGTTATTTTTGGGTCTAAATTCATTAGTTGTCTACTACTATTTTAAAAGGATGTTTAAGCCCTTTAAAAGCATCTAAATCTGCTCTTAGCGAACCTACAGCTAAATCAGCCTTGATTCGCAAAGGTACTTTATTTTTATCTTTTGAAACCCATAGTGTTAAACTTTCTTCTTCTTTAAAAACACGGCCTGCCATTACATATGGTCTAAACTTTAACGATTCAATATCCCCAAATTCAGTATCTATAGTTTCCTCTCCCAAATATTTAAGTTTGAAACCATAATTTTCTTCATCAAAAAACATATCCAATTTAATTTCGTCTCCAATTTTTAATTTTGAAACATCTAATTTGTTTCTTAAATAATAAAAAGTAGACACCATATCTTGGATATTAGGTTTAGTATCTATCGTTTTTTTAGTATTATGTTTTTTATTGTGAACTAATGCTTTATTGTTAGATTGGTCAAAGTCAATTTCTATATCTTTTACGTGACCACCTTCATATATGTTCCTAACAAACTTGTATGGCAGAATAGATTTTGTATCAAAATAACTTTCATAAGTATCTTTAACTTTAAAAAACCACTTTGCCATTCCAGTCGTCCACCCTTTTCCTACAACATGGAATACAGGTTTACCCTCTAGCTGTGTTTCATTAACCTTTAATGTTGCGTTTCCTGCCTTAAGAAAACCGCTATAACTCATTTTAAATCGAAACCATTCTCCATCTTTAAATGCGCCTTCTTGAGCTGAAGCTATTTGAAGAGCAAAAAAAGCAAAAAGTATAAGTAGTAATTTTTTCATAGCATAATGTAATTTTAATAACCTAATAATAAATTATTTATTGTTTATCATTTAGAATACAATTACTATTTAAATAATATAAAACTAAAAAATGCCATCAACATTTATGATAGCATTTTTAGGATAAATTATTGTAAAGTTTTGTTAAAGCGTACCTCTTAGCGCTTGCTCTCTTTCTATTGACTCAAAAAGTGCTTTAAAATTTCCTGCTCCAAATCCTTTGGCTCCCATTCTTTGAATGATTTCAAAAAACAAGGTTGGTCTATCTTCTATGGGTTTTGTAAAAATTTGAAGTAAATAACCTTCCTCATCAGCATCAATCATGATACCTAAACTTTTAAGTTTTTCGATATCTTCTCTTAGTTCATGGCTATATTCTTCCAATCTTCCAGGAACTGCTGCGTAATAGGCTTCTGGTGGAATTGATAAGAATTCAACACCTCTAGACCTTAAAGCGCTTACTGTTTTTATAATATCGTCTGTAGCAACTGCTATGTGTTGCACTCCTGAACCTTCATAAAAATCTAAGTATTCTTCAATTTGTGAGCGTTTTTTTCCTTCTGCTGGCTCATTTATTGGGAATTTCACTCGTCCATTTCCATTACTCATTACTTTACTCATTAATGCTGAATATTCTGTATGGATTTGCGTATCATCAAAAGACAAGAAATTCTCAAACCCCATTACATCTTCATACCATTTTACCCAAGTATTCATTTCGCCCCAACCTACATTCCCTACCATATGGTCTATGTATTTTAATCCTGTTGGCTCTGGGTTATAGTCTGATTTCCATTCTTTAAAACCTGGCATAAATGTTCCTTTGTAGTTTTTCCGTTCTACAAACATATGCACTGTTTCACCGTAAGTATATATTCCTGATCTTACTACTTCTCCAAACTCATCAGTCTCAGTTACTGGTTCTAGATATGGTTTCGCTCCTCTTTTAGTAGTTTCTTCGAATGCACTTTTGGCATCTTCAACCCAAAGCGCTACTACTTTTACACCATCACCATGTTTTACAATGTGATCGTTTATTGGCGATTTGCTGTTTAATGGCGTAGTAAGTACTAAACGGATTTTATCTTGCACCAAGACATAGCTTACAGCATCTTTTGACCCAGTTTCTAGTCCTTTATATGCCAAAGATTGAAAGCCAAATGCTGTTTTATAAAAATGTGCTGCTTGCTTTGCGTTACCTACATAAAATTCCACGTAGTCTGTTCCCATTAATGGCAAGAAATCCTGCGCACCTTCAAATATTTTTTCTAAACCGTAGTTTACTGATTTTATTTCTTTACTCATTGTATTTATGTTTTAACCCTGATTGAGGCGACATCCTTTTTTTGCTTTAATAAATGGCAAAAAAAGATATAGCCGAAAGCAGGAAATAGCTTCTTATTGTTTTAATGTTCTAACCAAGATTTGTAATAATCTTCGTCGGCAATTTTCATTGCTTCTTCTGTTACCATTAATGGTTTAAATGTATCTACCATTACCGCAAGTTCATCTGTTTTTGTTTTTCCTATACTACGTTCTGTTGCTCCTGGGTGTGGACCATGCGGAATTCCTGCTGGATGCAACGAAATGTGGCCTTGGGCTATGTCATTACGGCTCATAAAATCGCCATCTACATAATATAACACCTCATCACTATCTATATTACTGTGATTGTATGGAGCTGGAATACTTAGCGGATGATAATCATATAAACGCGGCACGAAACTACAAACCACAAAGGCATCTGTCTCGAATGTTTGGTGTACTGGTGGTGGTTGATGAATTCGCCCTGTTATAGGTTCAAAATCGTGAATTGAAAAAGCGTACGGATAGTTATAACCGTCGTAACCGACAACATCAAAAGGATGTGAAGCATAAACCATTTCGAAAATTTCGTCTTGTTTTTTAATTTTCATTAAAAACTCTCCGGATTCGTTATTGGTTTCCAATTCGTATGGTTGCCTTAAATCGCGCTCACAAAATGGTGAGTGTTCTAGCAATTGCCCAAACCAATTTCTGTAACGTTTTGGTGTGTAAATTGGTCTTCGAGACTCTACTATAAATAGTCGATTGTCTTCTGTGTCGAAGTCTAATTTATAAATGATGCCTCTGGGAACAACCAAATAATCACCATATTTAAAATCTAAATTACCTAAATGGGTTCTTAATTTACCTGAGCCTTTGTGTATAAAAAGAAGCTCATCGGCATCTGAATTTTTATAAAAATAATCTTTTGTAGATTGCTTTGGTGCTGCCAGTATAATACTACAATCACTATTGGTCAATACTATTTTTCGACTTTCTAAATAATCGTTTTCTGGTTTTACTTGAAACCCTCTAAAACGGTAAGATTGTATATGGTTTTTTTTAGCGATTTTTGGAGCTACACTGTATTGTTTTTTTATTTCTCTTACCTGCGTTGGTCTTTGCTCGTGGTATGAGTTTGTAGACATCCCATCGAAACCAATGGTTCCAAATAATTGCTCAGAATACAGACTGCCATCTGCCTTTCTAAACTGTGTATGTCTCTTATGTGGAATTTTTCCTAATTTATGATAAAATGGCATTTTTTTTTGAATTTAAAATGAAACGTTTAAAGTGCTTTTAACTTTATAATAAATGCTTAATGATCATTTAAAAATCACTCTGGATTTCTTTTTATAAGAAATTTTAAAAAAGTTAATATGTCTTGCCAATAGTATTTCATTACTCACAAATATCGTGATTTTTTTGCAGTTAATAAAACGTTTGCGTAAATGATAATCCTATCTTAAAATTGAATACAATTAAAATGATTTTAAGCTTAAAACCAAAACCCTAAGTTGAAAAACCAATAGCTATCTTTTGTTTCTGGTGACCAAGTGTATTTAGCCTCAATAGGACCAAGAAAGGTTTCGAAACCATATCCTAATGCATAGCCAGTATACTGAGGCCAAGAAAACCAATCTACACTATCAAATAAATCATTTTCAATATTAGCGTAATTTGCAGATAAAAGAACATGATTGTTTTTTATAATTTCGTAATCTAGATTTATAGTGGATTTTATAAAACTATTTCCTGGTAGTGTCAAATAATCATAACCATAAAAGGATTTGAAGTTATTTATAAAATTATAACCATATCCTCCCAGGACAAAGTCGAAATACGGATAATTACTTGCATTTATTTGCAGGCCAGCTTCATTAATAACATTAAAACTTAAATTCCTTGTTATGCCATGTGCGTAACCCAAATCTCCTTTTAAAACTGAAAACTCTTCAAAATTACCATTATAGTTTGATGAATATAAATAAATATTGAAATCCCCATTAAAATAAAATCCATTACTAGGGTAATATTTATTATTAAAAGAATCGAAACGTAAATTACCAAAAAGGCTCAAATAATCACTGTTATCAAAAATTGTTTCATTTGTATTGTTAGATGGCAAAACTGTTTCTGTTGTTATTTTATAGTGCTTATGTTCTGCTCCTAATGTTAATGACAAATCATTCCTAAACTGTGTTTGCAAAAATACTCTGTTCGTTAAATCACTCAGTTTTGTGTCTATTTTATTAACACCTACCTCTGCTAATTGTTCTGGAGACAAAAGACCTAAAGCAATAATGTTTTTATGAAACTCATTATACCTAGAGCTCAGTCCAACGCTCCAATAAAATCCTTTATCTATATAGTATTCAAAATTGTATCTCACATTGTCCCCTACTATAAAATCTACAGATAAAACATCACTTTTAAACAACAGTTGTTTCTTTGTGAAATTGGTTAATAGGGCGCTTTTATATAAACCATCATAATGCAGTCCAAACTTTAAGAATGTTGTCTTTTTTGTTTCTTTTAACTCTGTATAAAGATCAAAGCCTTTAACACCATCTTTTTCTGAAGGAAGAAGGTTGTAACTAAAACTATCAAAATTATTTGTAGCAACAAGATTATTAACTCCACTTATGAGTTTATTGTAACTGATTTTTTGATTGGGTTTAAGTTTTAATTTCCCCAAAGCATAAGATATTGTGTAATTATCAAGTCCATCAAAATAAACGTTATTAATTTGAAGACTATCTGGAACACTTTTTTCTTTGAACTCTTTAAAATCTATTGGCTTTTTAATTTGATTTCTTACCACTTCTTCAAGTTCAACCAATTTTGTTCTAGCAGCTATTTCTCCATTATCTATAATCTGTTCGCCCATATCGAAAGAAACCACGGTAAAATCTTTAATATCTGGTTTTATATAAATATCTGTTTTCTTAGCCTTAGCCTTCATATCATTTATTGTACGAAAATTGTTTATTTGAAATAATATTGCTGGTGCAGAAGACAAATCACTCCTATTTGCTAAACCATCTTGAACATCTACTCCAATTATAACATCCATTCCTTTAGCCCTAAGCTCGTCTATTGGATAATTGTTTGTTACACCACCATCAATTAATAGCTCATCATTTATTAATACAGGTTGAAATAATGAAGGAAATGCACCACTAGCTTTTACTGCTTGTGCCAAATTACCTTCATTCAGTATAACAGGCTGTCCGTTTTCAATATTTGTTGCGATGCAGAAAAATGGAATGGGCAGCTTACTAAAATCTTCTACAGCACTAACGTGCAGCATTAATTTAGACAATAAATTAAATGTATTTTGCCCTCTAGATAATGCTGATGGTAGACTTATTGAAAACCCATCGAAAGGTAATATTATCGCATATTTTTCAAAGTTCTCCCTTTCGTAAAATGTTTTTGCATCTCGAGGAATATTATCGCTAATAATATCGTCAAAATCTACTTGTTTAAATATAGAATCCAATTGTTTTCCTGAATAACCAGAAGCGTACAAAGAACCTATGATTGCACCCATACTTGTTCCTGCAACATAATCAACTCGAATTCCTAAACTATCTATAACTTTTAAAGCACCTATGTGAGCTAACCCTTTAGCACCACCGCCACTTAAAACCAAACCTACTTTAGGCTCGTTTTTTTTCTCTTCTTGTGAGTAGAGAGTATTGTTAATGAGCACTAAAAGTAAAATAGCTATGATAAAATTTTTCATTTATTCGGTTTCATTTTTATGGTAATAATTATAAATTTTTTCTGCTCTAGATTGTCCAACAACACCTTCTAACTCATCTAACTTGGCATTAGCCACTCTTTTAGCAGACTTGAATTGTTTTAATAAATCAATTATGGTTTTTTCACCAATACCTGGTATAGTTTCCATTTCTGTATTTAAAGCACTTTTACTTCTTTTGTTGCGATGATGTTCAATACCAAATCGATGTGCTTCATTACGTAATTGTTGAATGATTTTTAGCGTTTCACTTTTCTTATCTAAATATAGTGGAATTGGATCGTTTGGGTAAAATAATTCTTCTAAACGCTTCGCAATTCCGATTATCGCAATTTTTCCTCTTAAATTTAGGGCATCTAGACTTTTTAATGCTGAAGATAATTGCCCTTTTCCTCCATCTATAATTATTAATTGCGGTAAAGACTCATCTTCATCCAACAATCTTTTATAACGTCTATAAACCACTTCTTCCATAGAAGCGAAATCGTCTGGACCAACAACTGTTTTTATATTAAAATGGCGATAGTCCTTTTTACTTGGCTTACCGTTTTTAAAAACCACACAAGCCGCAACAGGGTTTGTTCCTTGAATATTCGAATTGTCAAAACACTCAATATGCCTTGGCTCTTCACTTAAACGCAAATCGGTTTTCATTTGTGCCATTATACGTTTAACGTGTCGGTCTGGATCTGTGATTTTAACTTGTTTAAAACGCTCCATTCTATAATATTTAGCATTACGGATAGAAAGATCTAAAATGTGTTTTTTATCACCCAATTGCGGCAAAGTGATTTTAATTAAATCTCCCATATCCACTTTAAAAGGCACATAAATTTCTTTTGAGTTGGAATTAAAGCGTTGTCTTAATTCTGTTATTGCTAGTTCTAATAATTCTTTATCTGTTTCATCAAGCTTTTTCTTAATTTCTAATGTATGAGAGCGAATGATTGAGCCATAGGATATTTGAAGAAAATTGACATAACCATAACTCTCATCACTTACTATAGAAAACACATCTACATTACTAATTTTAGGATTTATTATTGTAGATTTTGCTTGGTAATTTTCTAAAACTTCTATTTTCTCTTTTACTCTTTGAGCATCTTCAAACTGCATTTTTTCAGCAAAATCTTTCATTTGCTTTTTAAATTGTCCTAAGGAATCTTTAAAGTTGCCTTTTAAAATCTCTCTTATTGCTACTATATTTTCTTGATAACTCTCTTCTGTTTCTAAAGCTTCACAAGGTCCTTTGCAATTGCCTAAATGGTATTCTAAGCATACTTTGTATTTATCGGCTTCAATTTTTTCGTGAGACAAATCATAATTACAAGTTCTTAATTGGTACAAGCCTTTTATTAGATCTAAAAGTGTAGATACTGTTTTCATACTTGTATATGGTCCAAAATACTCACTCCCATCTTTAATGACGCGCCTTGTAGGAAACACTCTTGGAAAACGTTCTTTTTTAATGCAAATCCAGGGGTATGATTTATCGTCTTTCAACATCACGTTATAACGTGGCTGGTGCTTTTTTATAAGATTGTTTTCTAATAATAAAGCATCTGTTTCTGTTTCAACAACAATATGTTTAATAGTTGCTATTTTTTTTACAAGCACTCTTGTCTTACCATTTTCGTGTGTTTTAGCAAAATAAGAACTCACCCGCTTTTTTAGATTTTTAGCTTTTCCAACATAAATTATTGTTCCCTCAGAGTCGTAATATTGATAGACGCCAGGAGCATTTGGTAAGGTTTTAAGTTGTAATTCTAAAGATGGGTTTGCCATAAAACCAAAGGTAAATTATTTAAATGTTTTTTTTAAAAAATGCCTTAGCTTTATTACGTTATTTTT
>ERZ1027208.309-NODE-309-length-20586-cov-21.517072_pt1 | contig 20586 bp, 18 predicted proteins | sample MGYA00520867_ERZ1027208 | MGnify/ENA primary metagenome ERZ1027208 (study PRJEB33311, sample SAMEA4378413) | marine metagenome | biome: Marine biome; feature: Fjord; material: Water | collected 2014-07-20T08:00:00Z/2014-07-... | depth 75 m ...
CTATTTTAAATTCAGGTAGTGCCATAAGGATTCCTTATCAACAGATATTTTTTATTAATTTTTATTATTAAAACATACTACCTATAATGGATTCAATTATTTAATGGAGGTATTTATGTCTGAATCAATTTTTTGCAATTACATCAATGGCGAATGGGTAGAAGGCGCAAGTTCACTTGCTAACATCAGCCCTGCAGACACGAGTGATGTTATTGGTCACTACGCACAAGCTAACCAAGAACAAGCCGAAGCAGCGCTTGATGCAGCGACTAAAGGCCAACTTGAATGGCAAGAAAGTGGCTTAGAACAACGCTACTCAGTATTAATGGCTATTGGTGATGAACTGATTGCCCGTAAAGACGAATTGGGTAAATTATTAGCGCGTGAAGAAGGTAAAACTTTACCTGAAGGCGCTGGCGAAATTTATCGTTCGGGTCAATTTTTCCATTATTATGCCGCTGAAGTATTACGCCAAATGGGAGAAACTGCTGATTCAGTTCGCCCTGGTATTGAAATTGAAACACGCAGAGAGCCAGTTGGTGTTGTTGGTATTATCACGCCTTGGAATTTTCCTACCGCAACAGCAGCTTGGAAGATTGCACCAGCATTAGCGTTTGGTAATGCTGTTGTTTTAAAACCAGCCAACCAAGTACCTGCAAGTGCTTGGGCATTAGCAGAAATCATCTCTCGTCAAGGTTTACCAGCAGGTACCTTTAACCTAGTCATGGGTCCAGGGGCAGAAGTAGGTGATTTGTTAATTAACTCTAAAAAAGTTAATGCACTAACCTTTACAGGTTCATTAGAAACAGGTCGTAAAGTAGCCATAGCAACAGCAGCAAACTTAGTAAAATGTCAATTAGAAATGGGCAGTAAAAATGCGCTAATCGTACTTGATGATGCTGATTTAGATAACGCTGTTGAGTGTGCTGTTGGCGGCGCTTTCTTTGGCACGGGTCAAAAGTGTACCGCTTCATCACGTTTAATTGTCACTGAAGGTATTCATGATCGTTTTGTCGACGCTGTTGTTGCAAGAATGAAGCAACTTGTTGTCGGTCACCCATTACGTGAAGGTGTTCATATTGGTGCGGTTGCTGATGCACGTCAAATGAAACAAAACCTTAACTACCTTGAAATTGCCAAAAATGAAGGTGGCAAGTTAGTGAGTGGCGGCGATGTTATCGTGGAAGAAACTGAAGGTTATTACTTAACGCCAGCTTTATTTACTGAAACTACCAATGCGATGACCATTAACCGTGAAGAAGCTTTTGCTCCTATCGCTTGTGTGATTAAAGTGAAAGATTATGACGAAGCATTAGCCACACTAAATGACACTAATTACGGTTTAGTTGGTGGTATTTGTACGCAATCACTCAAAGCAGCTACGCACTTTAAACGCAATGCTCAAACAGGCTGTGCCATGGTGAATTTACCAACAGCTGGCACTGATTATCACGTACCTTTTGGTGGTCGTAAAGATTCTAGTTTTGGTTCACGTGAGATGGGTAGTTACGCAAAAGAATTCTACACCATCGTAAAAACCACTTATATCCGTTCATAAATCGAGTAGTCACTATGCATAACGATCTTATTGTCATTGACGGCCTGCAGTACTCAAATTGGAACCGGGCTATTTTTCAACAGCTTAAAGAAGGTGGTGTAACTATGGTGCATGTCACCGTTGTTTACCACGAACAAATTAGAGAAACATTATTGCGAATAGGTGAATGGAATCGCCAGTTTGAGCTCCATCATGATTTGATCATGCCAGTGAAAAGCGCGGCGGATATCCGTCTCGCTAAAAAACTAGGCAAAGTTGGCATCATGTTTGGCGCGCAAAACTGCTCACCCATTGAAGATGATATCGGCATGGTTGAGATCATGCGTGAGCTTAATCTGATGATTATGCAGCTTACTTATAATAATCAAAGTTTATTGGCTTGTGGTTGCTATGAGGCAGAAGACAGTGGGGTTACTCGCTTTGGTAAACAAGTGATCAAGGAAATGAACCGTGTAGGTATGTTGGTAGATATGAGTCACAGTGCAGAACGCAGTACGTTAGAAGCGATTGATATCTCTGAACGTCCTATCGTGATCTCACATGCCAACCCGAATAGTTTTCATCAGGCTAAGCGCAACAAGTCAGACACAGTGCTAAAAGCATTGGGTGAGTCAGGTGGCTTATTAGGTTTTAGCCTTTACCCATTTCATCTTAAAAATGGCCCTGATTGTAGCTTAGATGACTTTTGCGACATGGTGGCAAATACCGCTGATTTGATGGGCATTGATCATATTGGTATTGGTACAGATTTGTGTCAAGAACAACCCTTATCTGTACTTGAATGGATGCGTAATGGACGTTGGTCAAAGGAAATGGATTATGGCGAAGGCTCAAAAGCGAATGCTGATTGGCCTCGTCCGTTATCTTGGTTTCGTGATAGCCGTGACTTTCCAAATATTACACAAGGTTTACAAAACCGAGGCTTTAGGACGGAAGATATCGCCAAAGTCATGGGCATGAACTGGTTGAACTTACTCGATGAGGGGTTAAAACCACAAGTGTAAAGGCGCTAGTTTGTATTGAGCGGTACCAATGAAATTAATGATGGAGTCAGATTTTAATGAAAGTAAATATTTAGCAGAAAAATGCTTGATTGAACAATGGCGAGCTATTGGGATTACTTGCACTGATGTGACTGGATATTTAGACCTGTTAAAAAGATTGCCTACTTAATTTTATTGGTACAACAATCAATATAGAGATAGTGACATATAAATTATAACGATAAGAGATCTATCAGGAGACTATAATAATGAATACTTCTAAAGCTATTTCGGAAGAGAGCGAGGTACAAATGCCAAAAATCAAATTTCTAGATGGGGTAGATATCCCGGTGTTTTTGATCAGCGGTGGCGCACTAGTGCTATTTTGTATCTTGGCATTGTATGATATCAACATGGTGTCTGGCTGGGTTAATTCAACCTTTGCAGCATCAACCAAAATGTTTGGCGCATACTGGCAAGTACTCCTGCTGTTAACTTTTATTATTGGCATTTTTATGGCGATAAGTCGTACTGGTGGCGTAGTATTAGGCGGATTAAAGGTACCAGAGATGTCGACCTTTAAATGGATCTCCATCATTATGTGTACCTTGCTTGCGGGTGGTGGTGTATTTTGGGCTGCAGCTGAGCCGATGGCACATTTTACTTCTCCATCGCCTTATTTTGGTGGTGAAACTGGCACAACAGAAGCGGCTTATAATGCATTAGCGCAAAGCTTTATGCACTGGGGCTTTTTAGCCTGGGCTATTCTAGGTAGTTTAACGGGTGTAGTGCTTATGCATTTACATTATGATAAAGGCCTACCTCTCAAACCGCGTACTTTACTTTACCCTGTTTTTGGCGATAAGGTCATGAAAGGGGCTTTGGGTACTATCGTTGATTCTTGTTGTGTTCTCGCTGTTGTGGCTGGCACTGTCGGTCCAATAGGATTTCTTGGTTTACAGGTTAGCTTTGGCTTAGAGAAACTGTTTGGTATTCCTGACACATACTCAACTCAGGTGACGATATTAGTTGGTCTTATTTGTATCTATACCCTGTCTGCCGTTAGTGGTGTTACTAAGGGTATTCAACTGTTAAGCAGTATCAATATTGTTTTAGCCATTTTCTTGATGATATTCATTTTACTGTTTGGTCCTACTGCTTTTATCTTTGATAGTTACTTACACTCTTTTGGCCTTTACCTAAATAACTTTATTCCAATGGCAACTTACCGTGCTAATACTGCATGGCTTGATTGGTGGACAGTGTTCTTCTGGGGATGGTTCTTAGGTTACGGCCCGTTAATGGCTATGTTTGTTGCGCGTATTTCTCGCGGTCGTACTATCCGTCAGATGATATTAACTATTTCAGTTGTTGCACCGGTTATCACCTGTTTCTGGTTCACTATTGTCGGTGGCAGTGGTTTAGCTTTTGAATTAGCGACTCCAGGGGTTATTTCAGAACCTTTCACAGGCTTTAATTTACCAGCGGCATTATTGGCTATTACCGAGCAGCTGCCATTTGGTTGGATAATCTCGTTTTTGTTCTTAATATTAACTACTATCTTTGTTGCGACAACGGGTGACTCAATGACATTCTCAGTCTCTATGGTCATGACTGGTACTGATTCTCCGCAGAGTTCTTTACGTGTTTTCTGGGGCATTATGATGGGGGTTATGGCTGCATTGCTTATCTCTATTGGCTCAGGTGGCATATCAGCATTGCAATCCTTTATCGTTGTAACAGCAGTACCTGTGTCTCTGGTCTTGTTACCGTCTTTATGGAACGCACCGCAAATTGCCCGCAAAATGGCTGATGAGCAAGGGCTTTAAGTTATCCCCACATCGAAAAGGCACAACAATTGAACTGTGCCTTTTCGTTGATTAAAAACAGCTAAACAACCCAAAGACTTGTTTTGTTCACACATTCTCTTTTATAAGAACTATTAGAGAAACTTATAGAATTTTATCGATCACTTTTACAATTAGAGAAAATGTTATGAAAACACCTGTAAAAACCGAATTGTTTGCTTCAAAAGCACCGTTAGAATGGGCAATTATTGCTAATAACACCTTATCAACTGCTCAGATCCCAATTAATGCCGAAGGGCAGGTGGTTGAAGGTGGTATTGAAGCACAAGCACGTCAAACAATGGAAAACTTTAAGCACACCATTGAAGCGGCTAAATTGACTATGGATGATGTAACGCAAGTTCTGATTTATGTTACCGCTCGTGAGCAATTGCCAGTATTTAATAAAGTATATGCTGAATATTTTCAAGCGCCATATCCTAACAGAGCTGCTATGATTGTTGCTGGTTTGGCACGCGAAGAAATGCTTTGTGAAGTTGTTGCTTATGCGGCCGTACCACAATAACTATAGTTAGAAATAGTGCGATTAGCTTTGTTAACCGCCTAAAGATTTAACTAAAAAAGCCGGCAATTTGCCGGCTTTTTTGTTATTAAAAATAGCCATAGTTCAGATGTGTTATATCGCGTATTGAAGCGTTATATCTATTTTCTGCTTGTTCTGTACAGCCTAGTTCTTTGTGCTAATCAAGCATTCATTTTGCCCCAGCATCTCAAGTCTAAGTGGCAATGCTCAGTGAATTGGTTTCTATAAAGCATATGGGCTCTAAAGGAGGGAAGTAGTATATCAGTGGGGGATTACTAATAACGCTATACAACAGATGCTGGAGCTTTTTACAGGCATAACCAATACCCCATTACCTGACTCATACACTTTGGATTACTCCTATCAAAACCAAGCTAAATAAAGGATAGCGTTGTGACTAATCAATGCGGATTTTAGTTTCTGTTTTGATAACCGTTATTTTAGGTAAAGCCATTGTTATAAGCTGTAGTAAAAAAAGGCTTTTAGCAAAATAATGCCACAAGAAGTCAGCGAAATCGTAGCAATTAATGGTTTTAGGTAACGCTGACCTAGGTATTTATCCAAATAAAATGATAAAAAAAAGCCAACAAATAAGGCCGGAACCAAAGGTAAAGTTAATTCAACTTGCGCATAATTTATATTGCCTGAAACGAATAACATTGCCAGAGATACCAGCGTACCAATCAGAAAAAAAAGCCCAAGCTCTGCTCTTAGGGTACTGAGATTACTATTTTGGTACACCAAAGCAATTGGAGGCCCCCCTACTGAGGTTGTCGTGCCCATGAGCCCTGAAAAAAAACCGGCTATCACTAAATTTCTCTCACAATGATGAATATCAATACGTCGATAAGTCAGTAGTACAGACAACATGATCAGTAGGGAAAAACCAACAGCAAAGAATATTGGCGGTAATAGTGCTAGTAATAATATACCCAGTATTGAGCCAGGGATTCGTGCCACAAGCGCTAGTTTTATATTACTAAAATGTAACTGTTGTCGATAACGAATACAGTTTAACAGTGACAAAATGCAACCCAATGCCAATATAGGTGCAGGTAAAAAATTGGGGTTAATGATAACCAAAATAGGGGAAGCGATAACGGCTAATCCAAAACCAGACATGCTTTGCAGGGCCGAGCCCGCTACGACAGCAAGTAATGCCACTATGAATAAAGATGGTTCAATGAGCATAGCGGTATGTTAACGAGAGAATATTTCTATTAAGCATGATTTAGGTAAATTTAGTTGCGAGTAAAGACATTATCAAAGAGCGTTTATAAGGATTAACTTTTTAATAACTCTAGCCAGTATTAATGATTAGCTCATCGACGTCTAATGAAAATATATTACTGTTTGATAAGGATTTTAAATAGTCTACTAAGTTGTTCCACAGCTTGTCTATTAATCTTGGTAAGTGAGTCATTGAAAAGCACAATATATTAGTTGTATTACCCTCGTTTTATGAAAAAAATCAAACGAAATACAGCTGGTAAACTACCTATTTTTTATCTAAGTACAATTCATTTATCTCATTTCTATCTTTGGTCAATTGTAACTGCTTTGTAAAAATAGCCAGTAATAACAAAGAGGTATTTTACTTGCTTAATTGTTTTTTTCTTGCGTAATAAGATTCTCTTATTGAGTGATTAAGCTAATTGACTTCAATGTTAGTTGATATCTCCTTAGTATTATTTTCGAACTCAACAAAAACATATTGAAGCAGTTTTAACACGGTTAAGCATTCTGAATATGTTCTAAAAATTAATAACATGAAAAACGTATCTAAATATAAAAACAAATGCGAACTATCTTTTGGAGAATAACTAATGAAAACATCCATCCCAATGCTTGGTTTATTGTTAGCCAGCTCAACAACAGCCTTTGCGGCCACAGAAACTACTAAAATTGAGCGACTAGAGCAACTTGAGAAGCAAGTGGCTGAGCTAAAAAAAGAAGTTAATACCAATACAAAAACCACGACAGATTTAACGCCTAAAATTAACATTGGTGGTGCCGTACGTTTTCAATATAGCTACGAAGATTATGATGATGACAATAAAGATCGTGGTGGAGATTTTGATTTTGACGTCTTTCGCTTAGATGTAAATGGCAGTATTGGTGATGTTAAATTGTCAGCTCAATATCGCTGGTATCAATACATGAATGTAGTTCACCACGCCGATGTTGCCTATCAATTCAATGATAACTGGGAAGGAAAAGTGGGTATTACGCAAGTGCCTTTTGGCAACTTAAACTATAACTCTAACAACTTCTTCTTTAGCTCTGGTTATTATGCTGGTTTAGAAGATGACTACGACGCAGGTTTATCATTTACCGGTAAGTATGACAAACATGATATCCGTATTGCTTATTTCTTAAATGATGAAAAAGGTGGTGTTGACGGCTATTCAGGGGATGAAACCCATCGCTATTCTTATGATGTAGTTGGCATCCGTGATTTTGCTGGTGGCGAAGGTATATACAGCGCACCTGCTCAACAAATGGGCGAAAGTAATACGATAAACTTGAGATATACTTATAATTTCTTCTCTAATACCGAAGTGGGTGTCTCATTATTATCAGGTGATCTTGAAGGTGGCTCAGGTGTTGGCTCTGTAGGCGACCACACAGCATACGCTTTTCACGTTAAGAGCAATATTGATAACTTTGGTATTATGTTCCAAGCTTCAGAGTATGAATATGACCTAGACAACGGCTCTGATGCTGTGGCTGTGGGCGCTTGGGCATTCTATGACACCATTCCAACAGAAGCTACGGCATATAACCTTAACTTATCTTACAGTCAATCGGTGTCTCTTGGACCTATTACTAACCTGACTTACTACAACGATTATAACTTAATCACTGATAAATCAGCCGGTTTAGACGATACCACAATGAACGCAACGGGCGTTGCGATCAGTGCCGGTGGCGTTTACGCTTATGTAGACTTTGTTATCGCTAAAAACCAGCCATTTCTCGGTGGTACGCTAGTTGGCAATGCTGATGATTGGAATAAGCGATTAAACATCAATATCGGCTATTATTTCTAAGCCTGAGTTTATTTAATTAATGTCAGTATCTTTATAAAAAAACTGGCACTATAAAATACTCTGTTATATCTCCAAATACCTCAATTTTGGGGATATATTCAAGCCATGGATGGCTATTTTAACAACCTCTACTCTACACCCCCAAAGGTCTGTTAACTTCAATAATTACACCTCTTTCGCTATCGAAAAAAAACATAAATTTTCGTTAATCTAATAACGCATTTTCACGCGCTTTTATTGATCTATATCCTTGTCAAATTAAGGAAGAGTTTTACAATGAATTAGAAGCTAAATCCCATCATTACTGAAAAAGGAGTTCAACGATGAAAGCAGCAGTTAACCATCAATTTAAAAGTAAACTTGAAATTGAGCAAGTGGACAAACCAACAATTTCAAGCCATGAAGTATTAGTTAAAATTCACGCTTGTGGTGTCTGTCATACCGATTTACATGCCTGTCATGGCGATTGGCCAGTAAAGCCTAAAATGCCGTTAGTGCCAGGTCATGAAGGCGTTGGCGAGATAGTGGAAGTTGGCGAACAGGTGAGTCATTGTAAAGTAGGTGACCGCGTAGGCATCCCTTGGCTTTATAGCGCTTGTGGATATTGTGATTACTGTTTAACGGGCGATGAAAACCTTTGTTTATCACAGCAAAATGCCGGTTACTCCGTTGATGGCAGCTACGCAGAGTATTGTAAAGCCGATGGAAGTTATGTGGTAAAAATTCCTGATGCTATTGATTACATAGATGCAGCGCCATTATTTTGTGCCGGCGTTACCACATATAAAGCACTGAAAGTGTCCACTGCAAAACCAGGGGAGTGGGTTGCTATTTTCGGTATTGGTGGCTTGGGTCATTTAGCGGTGCAGTATGCCGTTGCTATGGGATTAAATGTTATTGCGGTTGATACAGGTGAGGCCAAGTTAGCACTAGCTAAAAAACTAGGTGCTTCACTTTGTTTAGACTTTAAACATGATGATGTTGTTGCCAAGGTACTTGCTGAAACTGGTGGTGTTCATGCCAGTATTTGTACTGCTGTCAGTAAAAGTGGTTTTGAACAGAGCTATAAAGTTATTCGCCGTGGTGGTAAGTGTGTTTTAGTTGGTTTACCTCCTGAAGATATGCCATTACCAATTTTTGATACTGTACTAAATGGTGTTAGTGTTGTTGGCTCTATTGTTGGCACACGTAAAGATTTAGTCGAGTGTTTAGACTTTGCCGCTCGTGGAAAAGTAAAAGCCATTACCATTGAAAAATCCCTTGAAGATATCAATGATATTTTTGATGAGATGTTAAATGGTGAGATCACGGGTCGTGTTGTTATGAAGTTCTAACATTGCCAATGTTATGACTGTCAGTGCAAACAGTGAATGATAAAGCCCTTTCCCGAATATAACGGTAAAGGGCTTTTTTATGTGCAGAATTTGATAGTACAGTCTTGATAGATAACTACTTTATATGCGTAATAAGCAATATAAAAAGCTCATAAAAAAACACTATCAAAAAAAAGTTAACTTTTTCCAAACTATTTTGCTAACCAACACTACTTTATAGTTGTACCCAAGTAAGAATGAAGCTTATCTTACTGAAGATGACATAATCAAAGTGGTAATAATAATTATAAAAAGGAGCCTTTGTGTTTGAAAGAAGCGATGAAACGCTCATAGCGCAAGCGCTAAAAGGTAAAAAGTCTGCATGGCTTACGTTGGTAAAGCGTTATGAGAAAAACCTCTATAACTACGCTTTACGTATGGTGAATAACCCAACGGATGCTATGGATTTGATGCAAGATATTTTTATCGCGTTATTTCGAAATTTATCTAAGTTTCGTGGTGAATGCCCTTTTAAAAACTGGCTTTTTAAAATTGCTCATTATCGTTGTCTTGAGTTTTATCGCCGAAAAAGGCCGATGCAGTCACTTGATGAAGTACCAGAGCAAGAAGATGCAGAGTCAGTGTGTTTAGAAAAAAACTTACAAATTCAGCAACAAAGTAGTGCTTTGTTAGAGGCTATGCAGTATTTACCCGTTAAACAAAAATTGGTTGTTGAGTTAAAGTTTTTTCAAGAATGTACCTTCGAAGATATCAGTCAGCAGTTAGGGATCTCAACCAATACGGCAAAATCACAACTTTATAGCGCACTCGATAAATTAAAACTGCAATTAGTCGAGGATCCTATCAGCAAGGTAGAGGTGGAGTATGTCTAAGTCAACATCAAAAGATACTCAAATGAGTGAAGATGAACGAGCATTATTTAGCGAAAGTATTGCTCAGCAAGCAAATGTTGAAGTTGAGCAAGAGGTGCCAGATTGGCATAGAGCACAAGCATTTGAACAGCATTTTGAAATAGAAAATAATAAGGCTAAAGCAGGTCCCATTAATTGGGGAATGTGGTTGGGGGTACCTTCATTATCAATGGCGTGTTCAGCATTTGCCATTACCATTGTAATGACTTTTATGCAGGGTAAAGGGTTTGATCAACAGGCATTTGATAAGCAAGTAACAGCGATGATTGATCAACAAGTCCAGCAAAAGGTGGCTGCCCAGTTAACCACTACTTTGGCCAACAAAGACAATAGTGACATTGAACGGTTAGTGAATTTAAAGTTACGTGAATTTGCAGCCGAGCAACAAGTTATTTTAGCTAATTACCGTACCGATATCAGTGAACAACAGCAAAATAATAACCTAGCTTTGGCTGGTTATGTGATTGGCGCGTCGAGAAAAGAACGTAAAGAAGATATGAGTGACTTCATCAGTTTCTTTAACGCACAGCGACAAGATGAGCAATTAGCGCAAAAAATTAAATTCCAGCAACTTGAGCGAGAAATTAGTTTTAAAAATATTGCTCTAGAGCGAAATAACAAGGTCGATAACAGCTCAACTAAACCAGTAAACACCAAAGGTTAAGTATCTTTAAGCCCGTGTTTTGTAGTTCATGGGGTTACCCAAGCTACCTGAAAATACGTATCTTCAAGTGGTTTGGGTATATACGTTTTGATTTAGAAAATGATCATTAATTAGAACTAAGTTAGCTTAGGCCAACTCAGGGATATAAAACAGATATCAGTACTATCTATAGAGAGGCAATTTATGAAAACATCAGCAATAGTTTTTCCCGCGTCAAAATTTCGAAGCAATCTAGCAAAGCTAAAAGTAAAATTTGCAGTCGCAAGCGCTGCATTATTGCTTGCCTTTAGCGCGCAAAGTGCTGATAAAAACTATGATAATTTGCACAAGCAATTAACGATTATGAATGACATTATGTTGTCATCGGCTAAAGCGACACAACACTCGCGTCAATCTCTGATTCGTTCAATTGAGAGTGTTTATTTACAAGGACAAGGGGCTATTTTTACTATCAAGTCCAATCATAGAGGCTCTTCACATCGTCAATTTTTTCAAACAGTGGCACCACTAGAGCCACTAGCACCTTTAGAGCCATTAGCCGCATTAGAAGTCTTAGCTCCAGTGAGTGGTGGTGAAAGAGTTATTATTTCAAATGATGAAGATTTAGTTGTTGATTTTGGCGATATTGATTTCGAAGCGCATGAAGATGAACTCGAACGCGTCATAGAAGTCTTTGAGCAACAACGCGAAGGGGCTAGAGAAATACGGGGTGAGCAACGAGAAATTGCTTACGAACTGCGTGACATTGATCGACAACGTAAAGATATTGAGTACCAATTACAACGTGCAGAGAACAAGAGTAAAAAAGAGTTAAAAGCTGAGCTTAAAAAGCTTGAAGTAAACCGCAATGCTCTAAATAAAAATAAAATTAAGCTAGAGCAAAAAGTGACTAAATTAAACCAGCAGCGAGAAGCACAAAAAACAGCTCAAAGCGAAGCAAGAAAAGAGCATTTTTCAGCATTGAATAATGCTTTAGTTGAGACATTATGTTTATACGGCAATGGATTACGAGAAGTACCAAGTAAAGAATACGTTAGCTTCATCATTAAAGGTGCAGGCGAGCAGCAGGACCGAGGTTTTAAAGACCAAATATTGGTATTTAATAAACAAGATATTAATGCATGTGCTAATAGTAAGTTGACAGCTAAAAAGTTATTAGCAGCAGCAGAGCGATATCAATTTTAATTCAGTTAGCTAACAGTAGGTCACATAAAGCCATAAATAATCTACTATTTATGGCTTTTTCTTTATCACTATTTTACTTTCCAATGAGCCAGTTTTTGATTGATAAAATAAAAGCGTAACGTTTGAGTATAGGTTTTTATTTCATTGTTATTCGCTAAAAGGTATTGCTGCGGGTAAGTAAACTCATAAATGGTATTTTTCATATTATCTGTAGTGACGAACATTTCGGGAAATTGCTTAGCAACATAATTGATGTAATCACCAACGTGTATATTGGCTAATTCATTAGCGTATTGTTTTTTGATACTGGTTAACTCAATGCTTGGATCATCTACTGTGGGGAAATCAGGAGTGCTGGTACAACTAACCAACAGCATTATAGTCAGCGTAATAACTAGAAACTTCATGTTTTTAATCCATTAAAACCTTACATTTAAGCTCATTAATCTAGGCTATCTTGATGTAGTAAGCAATCGGCTAAGGTTGACCTTAATCAATAGAAAGGCAAACAAGTTAATTAAGGGTTTTTGAACTAGTAAATTAGTGAAGAATTAAGTAGCATGCATTTTTACATAAGCGACTCTACAAAGGAGTTAATAAAGGTGTTATTAAATGAGTAAATTTATATTATTAGCGATTGTTATTGCTATTGTTGTGTTCAGCTTGATGCGATCAAATAACAACAAAAAGGCAGCCCAAGTAAATGCAATATTAGGCAGTGATTTTCTTGCCTCTAATAAAAGTGAAGAAGGGGTGTTAGAAACTGCTTCTGGCTTACAATATAAAGTGCTAACTGAGGGCAGCGGTACTGAGCATCCAAGTGCTTCTTCGAAAGTTACTGTGCATTATCATGGGACTTTACTTGATGGAAAAGTATTTGATAGCTCAGTAGATAGAGGTGAGCCAATTGGCTTTGGTTTAAATCAAGTGATCAAAGGCTGGACTGAAGGTGTTCAGTTGATGGTTGTTGGTGAAAAAACACGTTTTTATATTCCATCCAATCTAGCTTATGGTGATAGCGCGGCAGGAAAAATTGCGCCAGGCTCATTATTAATTTTTGATGTTGAATTGTTAGCGATAAATTAAGTCATAATGGTTGAGTTTGTTTTAAATACTTTCTTGGCGTTAATGTGATATCCGTTATTCGCCAGATTCTATCGTAATAGTCAATAATTTAAGCCAGTCATAAGTATAAAAAAAGCCATTGTTAGCGTAGCTAAACAATGGCTTTTTTATTACAGACTTTATTCATTAGTTAGATGATTAAAACAGGGTTGTTTAATAACCTAACTCATTTTAAGTTATAGCAATAAGATTGCTTAAACTATATTGATTAAAAGCTGTAATCGAAGTTGTAACGCATGCCTACGATAAATTGATTGCTATCTTCTCTGCTACCTTCAACTTCATCTTCATAGTTGTTGTTTTGTACTTCAGCAAATAAGTAGAAATCTGGGCTACCGTGCCATTCAACTGTGGCATTGATACGCGTGATTTCAGTACTGTCTACAGGCATTAAATCGTCTGAAAATACAGAGTAGCCCATTTTAACTTTGTAGGTATTGTTAATTTTATATGCACCAGCGATATCAAGAGTTGTTCTATCTTGACCATTACCACCACGGTCAATGTCTTGATAAGCCGCAGCAATATACAAATCACCAAATGATTTTGAACCAGACACACCTACAGTGTTTTCATCAGTACCAGCTAGGTCTTTAGTTAGGTAAGCAGCAGCTAGGGTAAAGCTATCACCAGTATATTTAAAACCACCGTTAACTAAGTCACTACCTTCAACATCAGTTTCGCCTTTAAATTGACCTTCAATGCGAAATTCTAAGTTACCAAAATTCTTTCTGTAGCTAACCATTTCTTGTTGACGGAATGGGCTCGCATCATCATAAGCAAGTGGTGTTGATGCACGATTGAAAATATCAACTGGGTCACCAATGATGGCATATTGAGTCGTATCTTGTTTACCAATGGCAACACGACCAAAATCACCCTTTATCCCAACATATGCTTTACGTGCATCGCCAAAGTGTGCATCACCTTGAATTTGAACTTTGAACTCACCTTTTGCAAAACCAGTCATGCCGTTGCTTAATTTATGCTCTGCTGCGATACCGATACGTGATAATGCATCACCAACATCCCAGCTATCAGCAGAATCACTGCTTGTAAGACCAAAGGTAGGACGTAAAGAACCGTAAAAATTAATAGAGGTATTGTCTGAAGTAGCCGCTGGCTCTTTAGACTCTTCTAATTGTGCTAAACGTGTTTGAATTTCAGTAAGCTGTTTTTTTAAGCTCTCTTCAGACGTTTCAGCATAAGAAGCGAAAGCTGGTAATACAAGTGCTAAAGTAATTAATGATTTTTTAAATTTAAAGTTATTCATGGTTTTCCCCGTATTCATGTTGTTGTAGTTATTTTTTTTAAGCGATTAATTTATAGTACATAAATTGATCGCTAGTTTGTTATAGATACTTATGTATCATTTGATTGGTAGCTCTCAATCGGAGGACAGCTACAAATTAGGTTTCGATCTCCATAGACATTGTCTATACGATTAGTTGTTGGCCAAAATTTAGGCTGGCTTGGGCAACTACTCGGATAACAAGCGGTTAAGCGTGAATAAGCACGAGGCCAGTCACTATCTGTCAGATCGTTTAATGTATGTGGTGCATTGACTAATGGGTTATCGGCAAGCGTCCAAGTACCATCTTCAACTTTCGCTATTTCATGGCGAATAGTAATCAGTGCATCAATAAATTTATCTAATTCTTCTAAGGACTCACTTTCTGTTGGTTCAATCATCAAAGTGCCAGCAACAGGAAATGACATGGTTGGTGCATGAAAGCCAAAGTCCATTAAGCGTTTAGCAACATCTTCTTCGCTGATGCCAGACGATTCTTTTAGTGGTCTAATGTCGATAATACATTCATGTGCAACACGTCCTTGCTTACCTCTAAATAAAACAGGGTAATGTGGACTAAGCTTTTCCATAATGTAGTTAGCATTTAAAATAGCGAGCTCAGTGGCTGACTTTAGTCCTTCAGCGCCCATTAAAGCAATGTAGGCCCAAGAAATAGGTAAAATAGACGCACTGCCTAAGGCTGTCGCTGATACTGCACCATCTGTGTTAGTTACACTGTGGCCAGGTAAAAAGGCTGCTAAGTGTGATTTAACGCCTATGGGTCCCATACCAGGTCCACCGCCGCCGTGCGGGATACAAAATGTTTTATGTAGGTTTAGGTGAGAAACATCAGCGCCGATAAAACCCGGTGAGGTTAGCCCTACTTGAGCATTCATATTTGCACCATCAAGATAAACTTGACCACCGGCTTGGTGAATTAGCTCACAAATTTCTTTGATACTTTCTTCATAAACACCATGTGTTGAAGGGTATGTGATCATCATGGCGGAGAGTTGATCACGATGAAGGTTTATTTTTTCCTTCAAATCATCTACGTCAACATTACCTTCTTTGTCACAGTTAACAAGCACGATGCGCATTGATACCATTGAAGCACTGGCAGGGTTAGTTCCGTGTGCAGAGCTAGGGATCAGGCAAATATTACGATAATCTTCACCGCGAGAGGCATGATAACGTTGAATGGCGATAAGTCCCGCATATTCACCTTGTGCACCAGAGTTTGGTTGTAAGGAAAAAGCATCATAACCCGTCACTTCGATCAGCATATCGCTAAAACTTTCGGCTAAGGCTTCATAGCCCGTACATTGGTCACTTGGTGCAAAAGGGTGCATTTGTGAGAATTCAGGCCAAGTCACAGGAATCATTTGTGCAGTGGCATTAAGCTTCATTGTGCACGAGCCTAGCGGTATCATGCCGTGAGTTAATGAAAAGTCTTTATTTTCAAGACTTTTTAAATAACGCAACATGCGCGTTTCACTGTGATAACTATTAAATACAGGATGGCTTAAATACTCACTGGTACGCTGGCAATCGGCAGGTATGTTACAAAACTCTGCACTTAGCGTTTGTTCAATATCATCAACGTTAAGTGACTGCTCAGTAATAGCTAACCATAAAGCTTCAACGTCAGCAGACGTGGTGGTTTCATCTAAACTGATACCAAGTTGATCCGGTAATAAGCGCAAATTAAGATCTGCAGCTAATGCGCGTTGATAAATGTCATCAGTTTGTTCATTTGTTTGCAGGGTAATAGTGTCAAAGAAATCATTATGTACCAGTTCAATACCTGCTTTTTGCAAACCTGCAGCGAGCACTGATGTTAAACGATTGACGCGTCGACCTATTTTTTTCAAGCCTTGTGGGCCATGATAAACGGCATAAAATGATGCCATATTGGCAAGCAATGCTTGCGCGGTACAAATATTCGAGTTGGCTTTTTCTCGCCTAATATGTTGCTCTCGTGTTTGCATAGCCATACGTAAAGCAGGCTTACCTTTCGAGTCAATTGAAACACCGATAACTCGACCAGGGATGGTACGTTTATACTTTTCTTTAGTGGCCATGAAAGCAGCGTGTGGACCACCGTATCCCATGGGAACGCCAAAACGTTGCGCACTACCTATAACAACATCCGCGCCCATTTCGCCAGGAGCTTTAAGTACGGTTAAGGCCAGTAAGTCAGTCGCAACAGCCACCAAGGTTTTTTTACTATGCGCTTGTTCTATGATGTCTTCTAAATTATGTACTTGTCCGGTTGTCCCCGGATATTGCAACAAGGCACCGAATACATCATGATTTTCTAATTCTGAGCAGGGTGCTACGACAAGGTCAAAAGCAAAGTATTTTGCTCGAGTATTGAGTACATCTAATGTTTGTGGGTGAACATCGTCACTGACAAAAAAGACGCTACTTTTGTTTTTACCGGCACGCTTACATAAGCTCATGGCTTCTGCAGCAGCAGTGGCTTCATCAAGCAAGGACGCATTGGATAATTCCATTGCGGTAAGATCGGTAATCATTTGCTGGTAATTAAGCAAAGCTTCCAAACGACCTTGCGAAATTTCTGGCTGATAAGGCGTATACGCAGTATACCAACCAGGATTTTCAAAAACATTGCGTAAAATTACATGAGGAACATGGGTATCGTAATACCCTTGTCCAATATAACTGCGGTTTACTTTATTCTTTGACGCCATACCTTTGAGTGCTGCCAACATTTCAACTTCGCTTTGCGGTTTTGCTAATGTCATTGGCTGCAAAAGGCGAATATTATCTGGCACTGTTTTATCAATCATTTGCTCGACTGAATCCAACGATAGCGCTTTTAACATGTGCTGTTGTTGGGCTAGGTCAGGACCATTATGTCGACTGATAAAGTCTAAATTATCGTTCAGTTGTGCTAATAAATTGTTGTTAGTCATGAAAACTCCAGTATAACGTCTAGTAATTGTTAAGCATGTGCTGGTATGGAATTAGTCTTCGATACCGGCATTATATGCCTCATAACTGAGTAAACTTTCTAATTGCTCTGGCTCTGACAGTTTCACTTTTGCTATCCAGCCGTCAACAAATGCAGATTGATTAATTGACTCGGGTGCATCTTCTAGCGCTTCATTAACTTCAATTATTTCACCTGAAACTGGTGCATATACGTCTGACGCAGCTTTGACGGACTCTACTAGAGTAAATTGTTCACCTGCTGTTACTTCATCGCCTTGCTCTGGCAGTTCAATAAAAACAACGTCGCCTAATAACTCTTGCGCGTGGTTTGAAATACCTATGGTAACGGTACCGTCGTTGTTGTTTTTAACCCACTCGTGACTTGGGGCAAACTGATAATCATTTTCTACTGTACTCATGATAATGTTCCTTTTTTAATCGTAAAGTTTGTCGATAATTTAGCTATAAAGTGGAAATTTCAGGCAAAGTGCTTGAACTTGCTCTAATACTTTACTTTCTATTGCGCTATTATCTTCAGGATTAGCAACTAAACCATCAAGAACATCACCAATCCACTGTCCAATTAACTCAAATTCTTCATTACCAAAACCACGGCTAGTGCCAGCAGGGGTACCTAAGCGAATACCGGAAGTAATCATAGGTTTTTCTGAATCGAATGGAATACCATTTTTGTTACAGGTAATGCCTGCTCGTTCTAAACTTTCTTCTGTTGCGTTGCCTTTTAGTCCTTTAGGACGTAAATCAACCAGCATCAAATGCGTGTCAGTTCCATCAGTAACTATGTCACAACCGCGTTGCTGTAAAGTGCTCGCTAAAACTCTAGCGTTACTTAGTACTTGTTTAATATAAGCACCAAAAGATGGCTCTAGTACTTCACCTAACGCAACGGCTTTTGCAGCAATAACATGCATTAATGGACCACCCTGCAAACCAGGAAATACTGCCGAGTTAATTTTCTTTGCAACATCAGCATTGTTGGTCAAAATTAAGCCGCCACGAGGGCCTCTTAATGTTTTATGCGTTGTAGTGGTAACCACATCGGCGAAAGGTAGTGGGTTTTGATGTGCACCAGCGGCAACTAAACCGGCGATGTGCGCCATATCAACCATTAATAGTGCGCCTACCTCATCGGCAATTTCACGGAACTTAGCAAAATCGATTTGACGAGGAATTGCTGAACCACCGGCAATGATCATTTTTGGTTTATGTTCTTTGGCAAGTTCAAGTACTTGGTCATAGTCAATACGCATATCGTCTTTGCGAACGCCATAATGAATAGCATCAAACCATTTACCTGACTGAGCAGGTTTAGCGCCATGAGTTAAGTGACCACCAGCATCAAGTGACATGCCTAAAATAGTATCGCCGGGTTTTGCTAGGGCAAGCATTACTGCGCCATTAGCTTGTGCGCCTGAATGAGGTTGTACATTAACGTATTCAGCTTTGAAAATAAGTTTAGCGCGATCAATCGCTAATGTTTCAACTAGATCTACATGCTCACAACCACCGTAGTAACGACGACCGGGGTAACCTTCAGCGTATTTATTTGTTAATACCGTGCCTTGGGCTTCCATAACAGCTTTTGAGACAATGTTTTCTGAAGCGATAAGTTCAATTTGTTGGTTTTGACGTGCTTCTTCAAGTTCAATGGCCATTTGAACAGCGCCATCGGTAGAAGAGAGTTCACTTGAAAAAAATTGCCCTAGTTCAGCGGATGCGTACGTGTTTTTCATTGTTGTATTCCTCAATAGTTAAGCGTTATGAATGTGTATTCAGTAACCTAATGATTATGTTTGATAGTCTTCATTTATAGGCTACTGCGTTTATCGCTAAACCACCTTGAGACAATTTTTTATATTTATTTGTCATATCTATGTCTGTTAGATGCAATATGATATTGCGTCATATAAGGACAGAGATATTGTCGGTACTATACCTATTCTCTATTTGTGTTCTTGAACAATAAAAGTGACTGGATGTGATTTATGTTAGCTAAAATATTCAATAAAGCTCATGTTAAATAGTTAGCTTATCCGTATTAATACGGTTATTAGCATGAGTACTTAATTAACCAAGCCTCACTGTAAACAAATCAAAAATACAATTTACTATCACCTTTCCAGTACTGATTTTTCTATTGCTTGAATTTCGAACACGTATAAAACATAACAGGCAATATTTATAAAAGCAAATAAAAGTTTCCTATAGGAAACTTTTTTTCAGTTGTGTGTGGGTGATGTAGCGGTATCTCCTTGATTGTTGCCTAAAAGAGTTCTGTATAGCTTGTTAATGTGCCACTATTGTTTAAACAAAACATTTTAGCTAGGTGGTACGATGAGCGAACAAGATCAGGTTGATAAGTATCCTTCAATGACTATTGGAGATAATGAAAACAATAAGCGAGTAGTAGAGAAAGCGACTATAGGCGTGCAGCTGAAAGCTATTCGAACTGAAAACAAATTGACGCTTGAAGAAGCAAGCAAACGTACTGGATTGGCGCGCTCTACCTTATCAAAGATTGAAAATGAGCAAATATCACCAACGTTTAGTGTTATGCAAAAATTGGCTTCAGGGCTGAATATTGAATTACCTCAATTATTTACTAAACCTAAAGAGACCAAGGTTACTGGCCGACGAGATGTAACGCTTGGAGGCCAAGGTAGACCGCACGCTACGCTAACTTACGAGCATGAGTTGTTAGCTACTCAACTTCGCAATAAAAAGATGATGCCATACAAAAGTAGGGTTCACGCGAGAAATTTTGAACACTTTGGCGAGTGGGTTCGTCATGAAGGTGAAGAATTTCTGCTAGTCTTAGAAGGGGAAGTACAACTGCTGACTGAGTTTTATGAGCCTGCGACCTTGGTTGTGGGAGATAGCGCATACTATGACGCAACTATGGGGCACCTTGTTATATCAACGAGTAAAGAGGATGCGTTGATATTGTGGATTACTGCCGAATAACGTTTTAGCGCCAGATAAACTTAATTGCCTTTATCACCTACTAAAGGCAATTAAATGCAATAAGTTAAACCTCGTAACTCACTGTATTGTTTGTTATTAATTGTTTTTTTAGAACAAGTGTTTTATTTTATAATCACTATAATTA
>ERZ1027208.310-NODE-310-length-20554-cov-18.908776_pt1 | contig 20554 bp, 23 predicted proteins | sample MGYA00520867_ERZ1027208 | MGnify/ENA primary metagenome ERZ1027208 (study PRJEB33311, sample SAMEA4378413) | marine metagenome | biome: Marine biome; feature: Fjord; material: Water | collected 2014-07-20T08:00:00Z/2014-07-... | depth 75 m ...
CTTTAAGATGTTGTATTTCGGCTTTAATTATGTGCATAAAAAAAATCTGTAATCGAAATTACAGATTTTAATTTATATTTTGATTTTTTTTTGAAATTAGTTACCAGACTTATGTTTATTTATTTCATCTTGAAGTTGGCGTCTTACTTTTTGTTCGCGTTCTAAGGCAACACGTCTATGTTCCTCAAATTCTTCTTCAGTATCAACAAGAGCTTTTTTAGCATCACGTGTAATGGTGTTGCTATCCTTAAATTTATATACAAAGAATAAAAGCAAGGCTAATAAGCCACCTATTAAAGACCATAATAAGGTGTTATAAGCTGTTTTGCTCATTTGCATACCAAATAATGACATACTATCTTTTTCGGTATTCGTTTTATCAAGAGTGCCTTGTGTTGAAGACAGGCTTGTTTTAAGTTTATCTATTTCTTGGGTTTGATTTTTTACTACTATTTCAGTGTCTTCTAATTGTTTGTGAACAGCATTTAGAGAATCTATTGTATGTGCTTTTAATGCATATAGCCATACTTTTTTCACAACTTTATAATCTTGATAGTTGTTTGAACGTCTAATAACATATTCAAATTGATTATCTATAGTGCCACTGTTTAATGATAATTTATCATCATCTGTAGCAGGAGTTTCTTGAGCCTGGATACTTATAGATAATGTTAAAAAAAGAATTAGTGAAGCGAGTAGTTTGTAGTTATTCATTGTTTAGGATTGCTTTTGTAGTATTCAATATTACGAAAATATAAAATAATGTTTAGTCTTTCATTTTATATAATAAAAAACCTCACTGAAAGTGAGGCTATTTTATATACGTATGCTAACACTTTTTGGATGTTAACAAAACAATTTTTTATTAATAATATGTAAAACGTCTAACTTTAGCAATATACTTAGCTAACCTAACGACTTGATGACTATAACCATATTCATTGTCATACCAAATATATAGAATGGCATTTTTGCCATCTTTTCTAATAATAGTGGCTTTGCTATCATAAATAGAAGGAGCAGAGCTTCCAATAATATCGCTAGATACTAATTCGTCACTCATTTCATATTTAATTTGTTCTACTAAATCACCTTCTAAAGCATATTTTTTCAAAGTAGCATTCATACTATCAATACTAGTTTTAGATTCTAATTCTAAATTTAAAATAGCTAAAGAGCCATTTGGAACAGGAACACGAATAGCGTTAGAAGTTAGTTTACCTTCAAAACTTGGTAGTGCTTTCGCAACAGCGCTTCCTGCACCAGTTTCTGTTATTACCATATTTAAAGCTGCAGCACGACCACGACGATATTTGCTATGAAAATTATCAACTAAATTTTGATCGTTGGTGTAGGCGTGAATCGTTTCTAAATGACCACTTTTCACACCAAAGGTGTCTTCTATGGCTTTAAGAACAGGTGTAATGGCATTAGTTGTACAAGATGCTGCTGAAAAAATATCAATTTTATCTGGATCGTTTTCTAGATGATTTACACCATAAACGATATTTGGAATACCTTTTCCAGGTGCGGTTAACAATACTTTATCTGCTCCTTTTGAAGATTTTAATCGAGTTAAAGCTTCTTTATCTCTAAATACACCTGTATTATCAATAATTAGCGCATTTTTAATACCGAATTTAGTGTAATCTATATCTTCAGGTTGATTAGCCGAAATGATTCTAACTGTTGTGCCATTTATAATTAATGATTCATTTTCTAAATCTATAGTCACGGTACCAGAAAAATCACCATGTACAGAATCATTTCGCAATAATGCTGCTCTTTTTTCTAATATTGTTGCATCAATTTTACCACGAGTAACAATGGCTCTTAAACGAAGTTGACTTCCTTTTCCTGTTCTGGTCATTAACTCACGAGCTACCAAGCGTCCAATTCTCCCAAAACCATATAACACCACATCTTTAGGAGTTATCGCTTCATTTTCACTGGCGCCTTTAAGCTTATTGGAAACAAAAGCTAATGCGTTACTATATTTTTTTTCTTCTAAATGGTATTCATAAGTCAACTTACCTATATCTAATTTTGCAGGAGGAACATCAAGTGTTTTAATTGCTTGAGCAATTTCTACCGAATCAAATATTGAAATAGGTTTTTGAACAAATTCTCCAGCGTATTCGTGAAGATTTAAAATCTGGCTTACATTTCTGTCAATTAATTGATTTCTAAAAAGCACCAATTCGATAGACTTATCGTACCAAAGGTCGCTTACAATTTTAATAAATTCTACAGTAGCTCTACGTCTATCTGCTTGAAAGGCCAATTCGTTTTCGTAAGTTTCTTTAACAGGCATTAGTTTTATTGTTTAGTGTGTTGTTAATTTTTTTTTGCAAAAGTATAGATTTCAAACGTTTTCGTAAAGCTTTTCAACCAAAAAAACAAAAGCACTTTAGAATGAACTAAAGCGCTTTGTTAACATTGAGTTTAAGAAGATTTATCTTAAGCCATATCTGTTTTTTTCACCACGCGAATTTATAAGTTCAACGCTTAAAGGTTGATAAGGGTCTCTATTTTTAATAATTTCCTGTACATCTTCAACCGAGTTTACTTCAACATTATTTATTGCAGTAATTATATTGCCTTCATCTACACCATCACGTTTTAAGTATTCAGCATACTCACTATCCAATCGTGTGATTTTTACTCCGTTTTTAACTTTATATTTTCTTAAATCTGCAGGTTTTGCATTTTTAATGATACCAATATTTGGTAAAGTGAATGAATTGTTTTTTAGTAAAGTAACTTGTACTTGTTTTTGAACACCATTGCGTAGTAAGTTAACAGTAACCACATCATTAGGACGTTTAGTGTCTAAATAGCCTCTTAAATCAGAGAATTTTCTAATATTTATATTATCAATTTTCTTAATAATATCTCCACTTTTTATTCCAGCTTGTTCAGCTCCTGTATCTTCTTCCACATCATCTACATAAAAACCTTCTGTTTCATTTAATCCAAATTTTTCTGCATAAGCGCTATTTAAAGATCCACCAACAACACCTAGAATTCCATTTTGTACATTGCCAAATTCCATTATATCTTGGATTACTTTTTTAGCAATATTACTTGGCACTGCAAAAGAATAACCAATATAAGAGCCTGTTTGAGATGTAATTGCGGTATTAATACCAATTAATTCTCCATTTGTGTTTACTAAAGCACCACCAGAATTTCCAGGATTAACAGCTGCATCTGTTTGTATAAAGGATTGGTGGCTGTCTCCAGATAAATCCCTAGATTTGGCACTAATAATACCAGCTGTAACTGTCGATGTTAAGTTAAACGGATTACCAACAGCTAAAACCCATTCACCAATTTTTGCCGAATCACTGTCGCCAAAAGTAGTATAAGGTAAATCTTCATCAGATTCAATTTTTAATAAAGCTATATCTGTTTTTGGATCAGAACCTACAATAATAGCGTCATATGTTTTGTTGTCATTTAATGTAACGCTTAATTTTTGCGAACCATCTATAACATGGTTGTTTGTAACAATATAACCATCTGGCGAAATAATAACACCACTGCCAGTTCCTAATTGTTGCCTTTGTTGCATTCTACCCATAAATAAATCTTGTAAGGTAGGTTGCGAGGTACTTATAGTTACGTTTTTAACGTGTACTACAGCGTGTACCGTTTTTTCTGCGGCTGTTGTAAAATCAATACTTTCAGCAGCTGTTAAATTGGTGTTTGTTGTTTTGTAATTAGTTGGAATAATTAAAGAATGATTCTGTTCTCCAACTGCAATGTTTTGTTCTTTTTCTAAAAAGGTTTTGTAAGCTCCAAGAGTAATTGCTCCTCCTAATACTGAAACTAAAACCAGCGTTACGATCTTTTTCATTTAAATTTAGTTTAGAATTAATAGAATAACGAGTAAAATTAAATATTTATTGAGTTGATATTTCAACTTTAACGACTATTTAACAACATAAAAACATATTGAATACATTATATTTGTCTTAGTAAAATCACATTAATGAAATATACATTTTACAAATACCAAGGCACAGGAAATGACTTTGTGTTTATTGATAATAGACAACTTATATTCAGCAAAAACAATACCAAATTAATAGCTTATTTATGCGATAGACGTTTTGGTATAGGTGCAGATGGATTGATTTTATTAGAGAATGATGATACTTCCGATTTTAAAATGGTGTATTTTAATGCAGATGGAAACGAAAGTACTATGTGCGGTAATGGCGGACGTTGCATTGTTGCTTTTGCAGAATTTTTGAACATAATTAAACACCAAACAACATTTGTTGCGATTGATGGATTGCATCACGCTAAAATTGAAGGCGATTTTGTAAAACTACAAATGCAAGATGTTAATGCTATTGAAAAACATAGCAACCACTTTTTTTTAAATACAGGATCACCACACCACATTCAATTTGTTGATGATTTAGGAGGTTTTGATGTTAAGAACCAAGGTGCTAAAATACGTTATGGTTCCCCTTATAATAAAGTAGGTACAAATGTGAATTTTGTAGAGAAACTAAATAGCGAAACATTTACAGTTCGTACATATGAAAGAGGAGTAGAAGATGAAACTTTATCTTGTGGTACAGGTGTTACAGCAGTAGCTTTAGCAATGCATTATAGTGGAGAAACAAAAAAAAATGAGGTTACACTAAATGTTGAAGGAGGTGCTTTAAAAGTCTCTTTTGAAAAAACAGAAAAAGGTTACCAAAATATATGGCTGCAAGGACCAGCGAAACAGGTGTTTAAAGGTGAAATAGAATGGTAACATTAAAAGGAAAACACATCTATTTACGTGCTTTAGAGCCAGAAGATTTAGAGTTTATTCATACTATTGAAAATGAGGAAGCTATTTGGGAATTAAGCAGTACCATTACTCCTTATTCTAAATTTCTGATTAAGCAATACTTGGAGAACGCACATCAAGATATTTATGAAGCCAAACAATTACGCTTGGTAATTTCCAGTTATGATGACAAGGCTTTAGGAATGATTGATATTTTTGACTTCGACTTTAAAAACAAACGTGCAGGTATCGGTATTTTGGTAAAAGATATTGAAGACAGAAAAAAAGGATATGGTAGTGAAGCACTTGATTTATTATGTCAATATGCTTTTAATCATTTAGATTTGCATCAATTATATTGTAATATTTCTGAGGATAATGAAGCCAGTATAAAACTTTTTGTAAATCAGGGCTTTAAACAAGTGGGTTTAAAAAAAGATTGGACTTTTTTCAACGGAACATATAAAAACGAATATTTATTTCAACTTATAACGAATAATGTACATTAAAAAAATACTACTTGCTGTTGCTGTAATTGGTTTAATAATAGCATCTTACTTTGCTTATTTTGTTTACAGTGCCATGTTCAAGCCAAATACAGGCTTTAATAATGAGGAAGCTTATATATATGTTCCAACCAATGCAAAATATACGGATGTAAGAGACCAATTAGAACCATTGCTTAAGGATATAGATAGTTTTGATGCTTTGGCAAAAAGAAAAAAATATACAACGAATATTAAAGCAGGTCGTTTTATAATAAATAAAGGAATGAATAATAACGATATTATAAATTCCATTAGAAGTAAAAATGTACCCATTAAAATAGCTTTTAACAATCAAGAAACCATTGAAAAGCTTTCAGCAAGAATCTCTTCTCAAATTGAAGCTGATAGTTTAGCGTTATTAGATGCGATGACAGATAAAGCTTTTTTAAATAAAAACGGATTCTCTGAAGCAACAGCTTTAGGTATGTACATTCCAAATAGCTATGAATTTTTCTGGAATACTTCGGCTGAAGGTTTTAGGGATAGAATGCTTAGAGAATATCAACGTTTTTGGAATGAATCTCGAACAACAAAAAGAAAAGAACTCAATTTATCAGTAAACGAAGTTATGGCTTTAGCTTCCATAGTTCATGAAGAATCGAAGCAGTCAAGCGAGCAACCACGTATTGCAGGTGTATATTTAAACCGTATTAGAATAGGTATGCCATTACAAGCAGATCCAACTTTAAGATATGCTGCATATCAACTCCCACAATATAAAAATACTGTCATTAAACGTATTTTAAATATTCATAAAGAGATTGATTCTCCTTACAATACATATAAAAACAGAGGATTGCCACCAGGCTTAATCGCCATGCCGGATGTGTCTGCAATAGATGCGGTTTTAAATCCTGAAAAGCATAGCTATCTATATTTTGCTGCCGATGCTCAAAAATTAGGCTTTCATAGATTTGCCAAAACCTTATCACAGCATAATGTAAATGCAAGAGCATACCAAAGTTATTTATCATCACAAGGCATAAATAGATAGTTTTGAAAACTTGTTATACATTTTTCTTTTTAATTTTTTTGAATTCTTTTGCTTTTTCACAATCGGGTTTAAATAATTTTTTAAAACCTAGCGACACTTTAAATAAGCCACGAAGAAATACACTTGTTTTAACTGAAGCCTCTTTAGGAGGTTTAACACTATTAGGATTGAACCAATTATGGTATAGCGATTATAAGCGATCAAAATTCCATACTATAAATGATAATAGTGAATGGTTGCAAATGGATAAATTTGGGCATACATTCACAGCATATCAGTTAGGGAAATTTGGATCACAGGCTTTAAATTGGAGCGGAGTAAGCGAAAAAAAGCAATTGTTATATGGAGCGACTTTAGGGTTTTCATTTTTAACAGCAGTTGAGGTTTTAGATGGCTTTTCTCAAGAATGGGGTTTTTCTTGGGGAGATTTTATGGCAAATGCATCAGGAACAGGTTTATATGTTGGACAAGAATTACTTTGGAAAGAGCAACGCATAACTTTAAAATACTCATTTCATCAAACCCAGTATGCTTCCCAACGACCAGATAAATTAGGTGATGGTTTTTTAGAAGAAGTTTTAAAAGATTATAATGGGCAAACCTATTGGTTGAGTGTTAATTTACATTCATTTTTTAAGAAAAGCAAGCTTCCTAAGTGGATAAATGTTGCTTTTGGCTATGGTGGAGAAGGTATGTTGACAGGAACAACCAATGTTCAAAACTTAGTTTTGAATGAAGAAAATAGAACTAGACAATACTATTTGAGTTTAGATTTGGATTTATCTAAAATAAAAACTAACTCACACGTTTTAAGGACTTTATTGGATGTTTTTAATGTCGTTAAAATACCTTTTCCAGCAGTGGAATTCAACGGTAAAAATGACATAAAGTTTCACGCAATATACTTTTAAATGCACTTAAACGATTAATTTTCAGATATTAAAAAAAACACATATCTTTGCAGGCTGAAATTTTAGGCACGCTTTTTGGTTAAAGGATGCTTTAAAAAATCTAAAAGTTATGAACAAAAAAAGTATTGCAAGTTTTATATCGTTAGCTCTTACAATATGTATTTTAGTTACCGTATCGATATTTAATGTTGAACCTAAGAGTGATTTTTCTTTTACAGATTATTATTCTACAAAAGGGATGGAATTAGACTACACAGTTTCTTTAGACAAATCAAAAGATTTGGCATTACTAGAAACAAAAAAGTATTTCTCTCCAAAACTTGGAAAGTCCTTTATTGGTTTTAAAGAAGATTTAGGATTTAAAGAATCTCAAAATAATTACTTCAGAGTAAATACACTAGGCTATTTAGGGAAGTACCAATTTGGTAGAACAACATTAGAACTAATAGGTATTAAAGACACAAACTTATTTTTAAAGACTCCAGAATTGCAGGAAAAAGCTTTTATAGCCAATGCAGAACGCAATAAATGGGTTTTAAGAAAAGATATTAAACGTTTTGTTGGTAAAAAAATAAATGGTGTACTTATTACAGAATCAGGGATTCTTGCAGCAGCACATTTAGCTGGTCCAGGTGGTGTAAAAAAATACTTGAGAAGCTATGGTTCAAATAGTTTTTCAGATGCTTACGGCACTTCAATTAGATCATATATGAAACGTTTTGCAGGTTATGATACTTCTGTAATCAAACCTAATAAAAATCCTAAAGTAAGTTTTAAAGCTTAATTTTTAAGTTTTATGAATTATAAATAACGTTGGCCTTTTATGAAGGTCGACGTTATTTTTTTTCCACTCATTTGCAGTCAATGTTTTTATATATTCTGTTGGTAAAGTAATGTCACAAGCCACGCATATATCTGTATTGCCATTTAAAACACTGCATAAGTCTTCTAGCATTTTATTGTTTCTATAAGGCGTTTCGATAAATAATTGAGATTGATTATGCTCAAAAGATAAACGTTCCAAACGTTTAAGTTCTTGTTTTCTGTCATCTTTATCAATGGGTAAATAGCCATTAAAAGCAAAGCTTTGTCCATTCATTCCAGAACTCATTATAGCCATTAAGATTGAAGATGGACCAACTAAAGGAACGACTTTAATGTTGTTTTTGTGAGCTATTTTTACAATCTCTGCTCCAGGATCTGCAACACCAGGACAACCAGCTTCAGAAATCAAACCAACATCTACTCCATTTTTACAAGGTTCTAAATAACTTGGCAGTTCATTCTCGTTTGTAAATTTGTTTAAAGGGAATAACTTTAGTGCAGATTGCTTTTTACTAGAACTAATTTTTTTTATAAACCTACGCGCTGTTTTTTCGTTTTCAACAATATAAGTGTCAATATGTTCTATTATCTTTTTAACTGTTAACGGTAATACATTTAAAGGTTCTGTGTCACCTAAAGTTGTAGGAATAAGATAGAGTTTACCTATTTCGTTTTTCATTCTAATTTATAATGAGTTTTTTAATAGATTGGGTGTTGTTATTTGATGTAATTTCAACAAAATATAATCCTTTTGCAAATGTATCAGTTGAAAATGTAATAGCTTGTGTTTTTACTGAAGAAATATTTTTTAATGTCTTGCCTTGAATCGTTATGATGGCTATTGATTTTATTTCAGTAAAATAAGAGCCAAAATCTAACATTACCATTCCATTTGAAGGGTTTGGATACATTTTGAAGCTATGGATTTCATTTTCAGAAACACTTAAGTTTGGATCGCTTATTTTATAGACATTACCACCGCCAATTATATATAATTCGCCATTTACATCTTCTCCAAAACTCGTCCAAGATTGTGTTATGTTTGGAGTTTGTAAAGCTAAGGACCAAGAAGTTCCACTTCCGGTTAGTAAGCCAATTTCATTACTGCAATAGTCTGCAAAAAAATACTTGCCAATAAAATCAGGGTAAGTTGTCCCTCGGTAAATATAACCTCCTGTAATAGAGCATTTTCCACCAGAATGATCATATTCTGCAACTGGTGAAATAGTAGAGGCAAAAGCAGGGCAACTACCAGAATTGTTATAATCGTGATTAATACCTTCATAACATCTCCAGCCATAATTGCCTCCAGGTACGCCAGAACCATTTACTTTATTTATTTCTTCATATGCACCTTGACCAACATCTGCAACCCATAAATCCCCATTAAAACCATCAAATGAAAACTTCCAAGGGTTTCTTAATCCTATGGCATAGACTTCAGGCGCGCCACCACTTAAAGAGAAAGGGTTAGTTGTTGGAATTGTGTATGTGCTTCCACTAACATCTATTCTCAGCATTTTACCTAAAAGCTCGTTTGTGTTTTGAGCTCTATTTCCTGGGTCACCGCCAGAACCTCCATCACCAGTTGAGATATATAGATAACCATCAGGGCCAAAAGCCAATTTACCACCGTTGTGATTGGTAAAAGGTTGTGTTATGGTCAGCAAAATAGTTTCTGAAGTGTTTGCTATATCAGGATCGGCACTAACACTAAACCTTGATATTACTGTATTCCCAGAATTGTTAATGTAGTTAACGTAAAAACGACCAGTTGCAGTATAGTTTGGAGCAAAGGCTAAACCAAGTAAGCCTTGTTCGCCACTTGAAAGGACATTGCTACTAATATCTATAAAAGGAGTTGCATTTACAGTTCCATTTTGGTTTAAAATTCTTATAATTCCTCCTTGCTCTACAACAAAAAGTCTGCTATCACCAGCGTGAACCATTTCAACAGGACTTGAAAAACTAGGCCCAAATGATTGTAATTGTACGGTTTGTGAAAAACTAAATATGCTTATTAGGCTTAAAACTAAAGTTGAGTAATTTTTTTTCATTTTAAATCTTTTATAGTAAAGTTAAAGAAAAATATACTCAATATACGTTCATTATCAGTAGTTTAGTTTTTTAGCAATTGTATTGCAGGCTTCATTTAATAATTGGAATACTTTATCAAAACCAGCTTCGCCTCCATAATAAGGATCTGGTACATCTAAATTTTGATTAGGGTGACTTTCGTTTAAAATAAGCTTGACTTTTTCGATATCTAGAGGGTTTCTAGCGAGTTTTAAAATATTTGTATAGTTAGAATTGTCCATAGCAAATATGTAATCAAATTCATCGAAATCTTTAGCCGAAAACTGCCTTCCTTTTTGCTGTGAAATATCTAGATTATATTTTTTTGCAATAGCTATAGAACGAATATCTGGCCTGCTATTAATATGATAATTACTTGTTCCAGCTGAATCTACTAAAAACAAATCTTCAGGAAGTTTAGATTGTAAAATAGCTTCGGCTAGTGGAGAGCGACAGATGTTTCCGAGGCAAACCATTAGTATTTTAACCATAATGATAGAATTTTAAACTGAAAGCTTTTTTGTTAAGTCTTCAACGTATTTTCTGAATTGCTTATCGGTTGAAGATAAATTATCTACCGTTTTACAAGCATGCAATACTGTTGCATGATCACGTTTTCCAATTTGCGAACCAATACTTGCAAGAGAAGCTTTGGTGAATTTTTTTGCAAAAAACATAGCTAATTGTCGAGCTTGTACAATGTGACGCTTTCTTGTTTTAGATTGTAAAGTATCTACATCCATTTGGAAGTAATCAGACACAACTTTTTGAATATAATCTATAGAAACTTCACGTTTAGTATTCTTAACGAATTTTTCAACAACTTGTTTAGCTAGCTCAATATTAATTTCCTTTTTATTGAATGATGACTGTGCAATTAATGAGATAATAGCACCTTCTAATTCTCTAATATTCGATTTAATATTTTTTGCTACGTATTCTACAATATCATCTGGCATTTCAACACCATCACGATATAATTTGTTTTTTAATATAGAAACACGTGTTTCAAAATCTGGTGTTTGCAATTCTGCAGATAATCCCCATTTAAAACGAGATAATAAACGTTGCTCAATATCTTGCATATCTACAGGTGCTTTATCACTTGTTAGAATAACTTGCTTTCCGTTTTGGTGCAAGTGATTAAAAATATGGAAGAAAACATCTTGTGTTCCAGATTTACCAGATAAGAACTGAACATCATCAATCACCAATACATCTATAAGTTGGTAAAAGTGAATAAAATCATTTCTATTATTCTTTTTAACCGAGTCTATATACTGTTGCGTAAATTTTTCCGCAGAAATATATAAAACCGTTTTCTCTGGATATTTATCTTTTATATCTACACCAATAGCATGTGCTAAGTGTGTTTTTCCTAAACCAACACCGCCAAAAATCAACAATGGATTAAAAGATGTTCCACCTGGTTTTGCAGAAACTGCTAAACCAGCACTTCTTGCCAAACGATTAGAATCACCTTCTAAAAAGTTTTCGAAATTATAATTGGGATTAAGCTGAGATTCAATTTTTACATTACGAATACCAGGAATAACAAATGGATTACGTAATTGAGGGTTTTTGTTATTTAAAGGAACATCAACATCTTGTGCTTTTACAGCACTTCTGTTTGAACTTGGAATTCTTTCGGTAAAAGGTTGCTTATTGCCATAAGTGTTTTCCATTTTAATAATGTAAACCAACTTTGCTGTTTCCCCTAATTCTTTAGTGAGCGCTACTTTTAATATTTTAACGTAATGCTCTTCAAGCCACTCATAAAAAAATTTACTAGGAACTTGTATACTAAGTGCGTTATCCGTTAGCTTAACTGCTATTATTGGTTCGAACCAAGTTTTATATGCTTGTGGCTGAATATTGTCCTTTATAAAATTTAGACAGTTATTCCAGACCGATTGCGCAGTTACACTCATTATTAATTAAAAGGGTTTTTAAGTTAGTTATTTACAGAATAAAATGTTGAAAAATAGCTTCTGTTTTATAGCGTGACAAATATGTGAACAAAAAACTAAAAAAAAAAATGATTTGCTATTGAATTTTTAGTTTTTTTTCCCCATGTTGGTGTACTGCTCGAAACTACAAAAAATAAATTAAAAATGACAACGAAAAGTGACGAAATCACATTAAGAGTTCGATATGGTGAAACAGACCAAATGGGAGTTGTTCACCACGGAAATTACGCATTATATTTAGAAATGGCTAGAATTGAGTGGTTAAGAAAGTTGGGTATTTCTTACAAAAAAATGGAAAATGAAGGGATTGCCTTACCTGTTGTTTCTTTAAATATAAATTTCAAAAAATCTGCGTTTTACGATGATGTTTTGACTGTTAAAACCATATTGAAAAAAGCACCAAGTGCAGTCATCGAGTTTGAGTATGAAATTTCGAATGATTTGAAAGAAATTCTATCAACGGCAAGCACGGTTTTAGCATTTATAAATACCAAAACAAATAGGCCGACAAGACCGCCTAAATATTTTTTGGATGCATTAAATGAGTAACAGTTAAATCTTTTTGATTGAAACTAAATAGATAGACTCAAAAATAGCCTTTATATCATCAGCTTCATTTTTTCTAACTGCAATAGTGATCTCACAACTTAGTTCTAATTTTTGGTGGATTATATTTAAATTCCTTTCTTTAATTACACGCATTACTTTGTTCATATTGACATAATCAAATGTAATAAGGTATGCAATGTTTATGGTGCGTTCTTCAATTGTACTTATATCCAATGCCATTTGTGCAGCTGTTCGATAAGCATTTATTAATCCACCAACACCTAATTTAACACCGCCAAAATAACGTACAACTACAATGAGGATATTTGTAACATCAAAAGATTGTATTTGTCCATAAATTGGCATTCCTGCACTGTTACTTGGCTCTCCATCATCATTTGCTCTATAGCTAACGTCTTCTGTTCCTAATTGATAAGCATAACACCAATGCCTTGCAGAATGATGTTGCTTTTTTAAGTCTTCAATGTGGGCTTTTACTTCTTCTTCATTGGTAATAGGAAAAGCATAACCAAAAAACTTACTATTTTTATCTTTAAATAAAACGTCGTCAGAAGGCTTTAAAATGGTTCTATAAGTGTCTTTTTCCATAGGCTAAGACAAAGTTACTAATACTATAGCGATAATGGCTAATGCTATTCCTATCCAATTTTTAACCAATAGTTTTTCTTTAAAGAAAAGCAGTCCTATTAAAGTAGACAACATTACTATCGCTACATTGTTAACGGTAAATATCGTTGAGCTTTCAAAATGTTCAGCATTTAAAGCTTTTAAAAGGGTGTAAATAGAATAGTAATTAGCAATGCCTAATACTATTCCGCCTAATATGGTTTTAAAATTGAAATTAAAATATTTTTTCGGACCTTTAATTATAAGAATAGAAACCCCTATTAATCCCGCAATAAAAAATATAGATGCAGAAAAAATAGGAATACCATTTTCTGGTAAATATGTTGTTTCGATATATTTTATAGAAGTATCAATTATTCCAGAACCAAAAAACAATAAAGTAGGCAGCCAGAGGCTTTTTATGTTTAAAATTTCAGATTTGCTTTTAACTGAAGCTAAATAGACCGCAACTAAAGCCACTATAATACCAAGCAATTTTTGGATTCCTAAACTTTCATTATAAGCATATAAACCAAAAATTATTGGGATTATAACACTCATTTTACTGGAAACTGATGCTACAGATATGCCATTGCGTTGTGCTGTTAAAGCCATTACGTTAAATATGGATATAAATAAAAACCCTAGTACTATAGCTCCAATAAACCAATTTGAGTTTATGACATCTTTAACAACGATAGGGGCATTGTAATTATAAAGCCCGAAAAGGCAAGCTGCAAAATAATTTATAACAATAGCTTGAAGTGTATTGATGTTATGCTTTTCAAAGAGTTTAAAAATTACAAATAGTAAAGAGGAAGCACATATGCTTAATACTAAAAACATTAAAACAGTTCCTTTTTAATAGTGAATAAATCCACAATATCTTGTGTTTTAGGATTGTTGTTCCATGTGTATAATCCTAATTTAGATGCACTTTCAATGTTTTCAAGTGTATCATCTACAAAAAGACATTCTTCAGGTTTTAGATTATTTTCAGTTAATACAAATTCAAAAATGTTAGTGTCTGGTTTTCTTAATTTTATTTCGTGCGATAAATAAAAACGATTAAAACAGTTTTTAAAGTCATTAAAAAAGAAAACATTTTCTTTTATGTAATCAATATGCAATTCATTGGTATTGCTAAGTAAAATAAGATTGTATTTTTTTTCTTCGGCAAGTTTTTTAATAAAGTCCAATCTATGTTTTGGGAAATCCAATAGAATATAATTCCACGCACGGATAATTTCTTCTTCAGTAAGCTCAGGAAAATTATCTGAATAGAATTCTAAAAACTCTTCTGTTGATAATAAGCCTTGTTCGTATAATGTGTTTATTGAAACAATATCTTCAGAATAATTATCTATCTCAAAAAAATCTAAGGCATATTTTAAAGCACCTTCTTTGTCTAAATTTATAAAGACATCTCCAAAATCGAATATTATGGTTTTAATCATTTGTATATATTTTTAAAACATCATCAAAGATGTGTTTTTCTGAAATTAAATTACCTGAAAACAAAGGTGCTTTTATACCAGTTTTAAATTGAACTGTTCCTGTAAAAATGCGGGCTTCATCCCAAAGATTTTCATCTATAAAAGTTTGAAGTGTTTTTGAGCCACCTTCTATGATTACTGAGTTTATTTCGTTTTGATATAGAATTTCACAAATTTGTGATGCTATATTTTTTGAAAAATCGGTGTTTTTTTCTGAAATTATAATGGTTTCAGCTTCATTATTGAAAACATTCAGGTCTTTGGAAAGTTTTTCAATCTTATCTATCACAATTCTAATGGGATTTTGTCTTGTCCAATCTCTTACCGTTAAACTGGGGTTGTCTTGTAAAACAGTGTTTGTGCCAACTAAAATGGCTTGTTCTTCTGCACGCCATTTATGAACCAATTGACGTGAAATTGTATTTGTGATCCAAACAGGCTTGGCCTCGTTTTTTGTTTTAGGCGCAATGAAACCATCAGCTGTTTCTGCCCATTTTAATATTATATAAGGGCGTTTTTTGTTGTGAAAGGTAAAAAAGCGTTTATGGTGTGTTTTGCATTCGTCTTCTAAAATGCCAACAGTAACATTACGACCTGCGTTTATGAGTTTTTTAATGCCTTTTCCAGCCACTTTGCTATGTGTGTCTATGGTTCCAATTACAATATTGGGAATGTTGTGTTCGATGATTAAGTCGCTACAAGGTGGTGTTTTTCCATAGTGAGAACAAGGTTCAAGTGTAACGTAAATTGTAGCTTCGCTAAATAGTGATTTATCTTTAACAGAATTAATAGCATTAACTTCTGCATGATTACCACCATAAGCACTTGTAAAACCTTCGCCTATAATTTTATTGTTATGTACAATAACACTACCAACCATTGGGTTTGGTCTTGTGCTTCCCAATCCGTTTTTAGCAATTTGTATGCAACGTTTTATGTATGTTTCGTGAACAGTCAACTATTAGATTTTGATTTTTACATCTTCAATTTCATCAATACTATAATAGTGGGAAAAGCCAAATACTTTATATTTTATATCTCCTTTATATTGCACTTTTACTGTTTTATTAAGATAACTATCTAAAATGCTACTTAAGTTGTTCATATCAAAAATGCGTTTAGTGGGTATTTTTGCTTCTAAAGGAATTGAAAAATCCTTTTTAGCAGGAACTTGAAAGCTTTTTGAAGATACATTGGCTACTTCAATATTATTGACCAAAACCTTTACACTGTCTGTTTCTAATTCGCCACTAATAGCATTGTGGTTTTTAAAAAAAGCATCAGCACCCAAAGTAATGTATTCGCTATTAGATGCTATAATGTGAATATTTTCCACTCTTAAAAATTCGGGTTTTTCATTTACAGAACAACTTAAAATGCTAACTAGAAGTGTTAATAAGATTATAAGTTTCTTCATCTTGATTTTTTTATAATTCTTGTATCTTGATCCCAAAATTATGGGGTAAAAATAACATAATAAAATGAGTAAAAATAATATTGTGATTAGAGAAATACAGGCAAAAGATAACACACAGATTGAAGCCGTAATTAGAAGTTGTTTTCCCGAATTCAATATACCATTAGAAGGAACTGCTTATGCAGATCCTGAAACTAAAAGGATGTATGAATCTTATTTAAATGAGAATGAAACTTATTTTGTGATAGAGATAGATAATAATGTTTTAGGAGGTGCAGGAATTAAACCTTTAAAAGATTTTGAAGATGAAGTATGTGAACTTCAAAAAATGTATTTTTCGCCAGAATTAAGAGGAAAAGGCTTAGGTAAGGAGTTGTTTGGAAAATGTTTGGTGGAAGCAAAAAGACTAGGTTTTAAGAAATGTTATTTAGAGTCTGCATCACAACTAAAAGCAGCTATTCATGTCTATGAGACGTTTGGCTTTAAACACTTAGAGCAGCCTTTAGGAAATACAGGTCATTATTCTTGCGGTGTTTATATGATAAAGGAATTATAAATATTTTTAATAATTGGTAAGTTGTTTTATAGTGGAATTTTATTTCCTCATTAAAACAAATAATAAAAACGGATGAATTTAAAGGATTTAGAACATATTTTTCATCAAGAATTAGATGCTATTTATGGTAAAGAAGAAGTGTCTAGTTTCTTTTTTATCTGTACAGAATCTTTTTTCAACATTTCAAGATTACAACTTGCTTTAGATCACAGTCTATCGATTACTAAAGCAGAACAAGAACCTATTTTTAAGGCTTTGGACGATTTGAAAAATGAAAGACCTATTCAGTATATCTTAGGAACAACTGAATTTTATGGTTTATCATTTCAAGTTAACGAACACACTTTAATTCCAAGACCAGAAACTGAAGAGCTTGTAGATTGGGTAATTAAAGACCAGAACAACAATACAACAGATGAATTTTATTTACTTGATATAGGTACAGGAAGTGGTTGCATCGCAATTTCTCTTGCTAAAAACTTACCAAACGCAAAAGTATTTGCTTTAGATATCAGTAAGGAAGCGCTGCAAAAGGCAAATGAGAATGCAAAGCATAACAAAGTTAAAGTTGAATTCATTGAAGCTAGTATTTTGGAGCAACCCAAGATTGAAACGCATTTTGATGTTATCGTTTCAAATCCGCCTTACGTTCGTCATCAAGAAAAAGTAGAAATGAAAACCAATGTTTTGGACAACGAGCCGCATTTGGCACTATTTGTTGAAAATGAAAATCCGTTGCAATTCTATAAAGCCATTGTAACGTTTGCACAAAAACATTTAAAGGCAAATGGGAAATTATATTTTGAAATTAATGAATATCTTGGGCAGGAAATGATTGAGCTTTTAAGCGATAATGGGTTTAAGGACATTCAACTAAAAAAGGATATGTTTAATAAAGATAGAATGCTAAAAGGAACGAAAGCATAAAAAATAAACCACAATTTTAGATTGACATTACATTAGAATGAACAGCATACAACAAAAAATAACACAACTTAGAGAAGAACTTAGAGCGCATAATTATAATTATTACGTATTAGACAATGCCACAATTAGCGATTATGAGTTTGATATAAAGCTGAAAGAACTTCAAGAGTTGGAATTAAAGTATCCAGAATTTTATGATGCTAATTCGCCAACATTGCGTGTTGGTGGTACAATCACTAAAAATTTTGAAACAGTTGTACACAATCGTAGAATGTATTCTTTGGATAATTCGTATTCTTTAGAAGACTTAAACGACTGGGAAGTTCGTGTTAAAAAAATGGTAGATGGAGAAGTAAATTACACCTGTGAACTAAAATACGATGGCGCTTCTATTAGTTTAACTTATGAAAACGGCAGTTTATTAAAAGCAGTGACCAGAGGTGATGGATTTCAAGGCGATGATGTAACTGCAAATGTAAAAACCATTAAATCCGTTCCTTTACAATTAAAAGGAAACTATCCAGAAAAGTTTGACATAAGAGGTGAAATTGTATTGCCTTTTGAAGGCTTTAACAAAATGAACGAAGAACGCTTGGCTAATGGTGAAGAGCCATATAGAAATCCAAGAAACACAGCATCGGGAAGTTTAAAATTACAAGATAGTGCTGAAGTTGCAAAACGCCCTTTAGATTGTTTATTATATACTATAATAGGTGAGAATCTATCATTTCAAACTCAATTTGAAAGTTTAGAATATGCTCGTGAAATGGGGTTTAAAGTACCAGAAGCAGCAAAATTGTGTTATTCCATTGACGACGTTTTTGAGTTTATTAATTATTGGGATAAAGAACGAAGTAATTTACCATATGAAACAGACGGTGTTGTTGTAAAAGTAAACAGTATTTATCAGCAAGAAGAATTAGGCTATACAGCAAAAGCACCACGTTGGGCAATGGCTTATAAGTTTAAAGCAGAGCAAGTTTCAACCAGATTAAATAAAATAACATATCAAGTAGGCCGAACAGGAGCCATTACACCAGTTGCTAATTTAGAACCGGTGGAATTGGCAGGAACAATTGTTAAAAGAGCCTCTTTGCATAATGCAGACCAGATTGAAAAATTGGACATTAGGGAAGGTGATGAAGTTTTTGTTGAAAAAGGAGGAGAGATCATACCTAAAATAATTGCTGTAGATGTTTCAAAACGGCCAGAATATTCTAAGCCTACAGAATACATTACACGCTGTCCTGAGTGTGAGACTGAATTAGTAAGGTTAGAAGGAGAAGCGAAACATTATTGCCCTAATTATAATGGTTGTAAACCTCAAATTATTGGTAGAATCCAGCATTATATATCAAGGAAAGCAATGGATATTGAAGGTTTAGGTGGTGAAACCGTTGCGCTTCTGGTAAACGAAAGTTTAATAACCAATTATGCAGATTTGTATGAGTTAACTAAAGACCAAGTAGTTCCTTTAGAAAGAATGGCAGATAAAAGTGCCGATAATTTAATTGCAGGTATTGAAGCTTCTAAACAAACACCATTTGAACGTGTTTTATTTGCATTAGGCATTCGTTTTGTTGGTGAAACGGTGGCTAAAAAACTAGCCAAGCATTATAAAAATATTGATGCGTTGTCCTTTGCTACCATATTGGATTTAGAACAAGTAGATGAAATTGGAATTAAAATCGCAGAAAGTGTGGTAGACTTTTTTACCAACCAGGAAAACCAAACTATTGTAAATAGGTTAAAGTCTTATGGCGTACAACTAGAGATTTCTGCTGAGAAACTTGCTAAACAAACCAATAAATTAAACGGACAGTCTTTTGTGGTTTCTGGTGTTTTTGAAACAGTTTCTAGAACAGAGCTAAAAAAGTTAATTGAAGATAATGGAGGTAAAAATGTATCATCAATATCCTCAAAAACAGATTATGTTGTTGCTGGAGACAAAATGGGGCCAAGTAAAAAAGAAAAAGCAGATAAGCTTGGTGTTAATTTAATTTCTGAATTAGACTTTTTAGAACTATTAAAGAAATAGCAAAACGCAATTTAAAACAAGGATAAATTGCGTAATGTTTTTTTAATCTTATCTTTAGATCCCCTTAAGTCTATAAATTAATGAAATCTGTTTTATCACAATTTGCCCCTGTTATAACATTTGTTTTTGCTGTTAATTGTATTGTTTTGGAGCTTTTTAACTTTGAAGAAGCTTCAGTAGTATTTAGAGCGCTTTTATTTCCTTTCTTTTTTATGTTATATATAAGTTTTAAAAGGTTTAACAATCTGTTTTTTACATTATACTTATTGTTTTTTGCTTTAGCAGAGCTATCTTCCTTAATCATATATATAAGTGATGTGATTTCATATTATTCGGGTTTGGTATTTTATTTGTTGGCTTACGGTTCTTTAGTGGTATACTTGATTCAAAATATTACTTTTAAGGTTATCCTCCAGCGTTTTTTAGTTCAAAGTATTGTTTTGATTCTATTTAGCGCATGTATTATGTGGTCATTAGATCGTTTTTTTTCATATGAATACGGTTCTGATTTAACTATGTTAATAAGGGTAGTAGAAAACACCTATAACTTTTTGTTATTGTTAGTTCTTGCTTTTAGTTTCGTAGGATATCTATATTTTGATAATAAAGAATATTTGCTTCTATTTATAGCTTGTGCTTTTATTGTTTTTTCAGAATTAGTTCAATTGTCAGTTTATTTGACAACCATTAATGATTCCTTGGTATTAGTATATAATATATTATTGCTATTTGGGTTCTATTTTATGTATCAGTACTTTATTATTCCTCAAGAAGAAAAAGAAGCCCTAATTTGATAGATTTTTTGTTATAGCGATTACTTAATGA